>Ga0180435_10000113_pt1 | contig 78991 bp, 71 predicted proteins | sample SS_ome_3_FD_132467 | JGI IMG/M metagenome (GOLD analysis project Ga0180435, IMG submission 132467) | Hypersaline lake sediment archaeal communities from the Salton Sea, California, USA - SS_3_S_1 metaG | ecosystem: Environmental > Aquatic > Non-marine Saline and Alkaline > Hypersaline >... | reverse complement strand
TATCGAGAAGGATGAAGATAAGAAGATTTATAAGATTGCCTGGCCGATGGGAGTGATCGCAGCTCTTACGCCCAGCACAAATCCAACCTCGACAGTAATGAACAAGATCTTGATGGCAGTGAAAGCCCGGAATGCCATCGTAATTGCTCCCCATCCCTCAGCTGTGAACTGCTGTGTGGAAACTGCCGACTTGATGAACCAGGCTGCTGTTGCTGCAGGTGCACCAGATGGTTTGATCCACTGTATGTCAGAGATCTCCCTCCCCGGGACGGATGAACTGCTATCGCATAAATATACTGCCTTGATCCTGGCGACTGGTGGTGGGGCTATGGTGAGAGCTGCTCACTCAAAAGGAAAACCTGCCTATGGCGTTGGCCCAGGAAACGTACCGGTCTATGTAGACCGCTCTGCTGATCTTGATAAAGCAGCTCGTTATATCACAAATAGCAAAGCCTTTGACTTTTCAACGATTTGTGCCACCGAGCAGGCTGTAGTGGCGGATCGTCCGATAGCCTCTCGCCTGAAAGAGTTAATGCAGGCCCAGGGAGCGTATTGGGTTTCTCCCGCTGAAGCAGAACTGTTGCGAGCAGTACTTTTCTTCCCGAATGGCACGATCAACGCAAAATCTGTTGGAAAATCCCCCCAGTATCTTGGTGCCCTGGCTGGTTTCCAGGTTCCGGAAAGCGCACGCATCCTGGTCGCTGATCTGCAAAGTGTTGGTAAGGATGAACCTCTTTCTCGAGAAAAATTGACGACAGTGCTTGGATTTTACGTCGCTGATGGTTGGGAAGCTGGCTGTGATCGCTGCTTGGATCTGATCAATTTTGGAGGCCGGGGACACAGTTTGATCATTCACGCTACAAATGAAGATATTATCTATGCCTTTGGTTTGGAAAAACCAGTTTTTCGGATCGGTGTAAACACTATGGGAACTCTGGGAATGATCGGCTATACTACCGGGATTTCACCATCGCTAACGCTGGGTTCTGGTGGAGTTGGAGGCGCGATTACGGGCGATAATATTGATGTGCATCACCTCTACAATGTCAAACGCATGGCATTTGAGATCAGCCAGCCACCGGAAGCAGCTTTTCAGCCGGGACGCGTTGCTGCCGGAAGCAATCAATCACCGGATTATGATGCTCTAGAGAAACTGGTTAGAGAAACAGTATTGGAAATACTAAAACCGCAATAATTCATCCATTTCAAATAAACCGTTTATTCATTTAGTACAAGGAGTAAAAAATGGCACAACAAGATCCTTCTTTTATCGCCCTCGGTATGGTGGAGACCCGCGGCCTGGTTGGCGCAGTGGAAGCCGCTGATGCCATGGTCAAAGCAGCTAATGTGGTTCTGATTGGTTCGGAATACGTTGGCGGCGGATTTGTGACCGTAATGGTTCGGGGCGACGTGGGCGCTGTTAAAGCAGCCACAGACGCAGGCGGCGCAGCCGCGAAACGAGTTGGGGAACTGGTATCCATCCATGTGATCCCGCGCCCGCACGAAAATGTCGAAATGGTGCTTCCGAGCAGTTCCAAGGGTAGCATCGGCGGCCGTTCAGAAGCCAAGAAATAATCGGGGTTTCCTTGCAATCGCCGGCTCTTCTGGAGACCTTAAACCGCGCAGCGGAACTCTTTCACTGGGTTGCTGATCCGGAACCGGCCCTTTTTGATAATCCGCCTCAGGGCAGATTAAAAGTAGGAGTCGACCTGGGAACAGCATATCTGACAGTGGCTGTTCTTGATGAACAAGATCAACCAGTCACAGGTGAATATCAGTTTGCGCAAGTAGCACGTGATGGCCTTGTGGTGGACTTTGTTGGAGCGGTCGATCTGGTCAGATCAATGAAAGACCGGATCGAAAGACGCATCGGAAGAGAACTTAGCCATGCAGCCAGCGGCTTTCCGCCAGGTGTACCCAGCGTGGAAGTTCAGGCTACTTCTCATGTAGTTGAAGCGGCAGGTATGATCTGTACAGGACTGGTTGATGAGCCCACAGCCGCGAATGCCCTTGTCCAGCTGAAAAACGGCGTTATCGTTGATGTTGGTGGCGGTACGACAGGGATCGCCGTGGTGGAAAACGGGAAGGTCGTTCACACCGCGGATGAAGCTACAGGCGGCACACATTTTTCTTTGGTGATCGCTGGAGCCCATGACATCCTATTTGAGGACGCCGAAACGATGAAAATAGACCCTGCCCAGCAGCCGGTATTATTTCCGGTAATCAAGCCCGTGCTGGAGAAAGTGGCCAGTATTGTTGCCAGACATATCGAGGGATATCAGGTCCCCGAAATTGCCCTGGTGGGCGGAACAAGCGCCTTTTATCGGGCGGCAGAGGTGATTGAGGAGTATACCGGTATCCCAACCTGGGTGCCACCTCATCCTGCTTTGGTGACACCGATTGGCATGGCGATGAATAATAACCCCGAGGATTATAGGTGATTATCCATTCTGGATGATCCCTGCATATCCAAAAAGGAGATCGTATGGCAAAACAAGATTTTTCATTACGTGTATATTGTTACCTGGACCGAATGCAGTCCGAGGTGGCAGCCTTTGTAGGCACCATTACCCAGGGAGACCTGCCTGTTGAAGGTATGGCATCTCTTTATGTGGAGATGGCACCTGGAAATGAGGTCTTTCGTACGGTTGATATTGCTGTAAAGGCTACAGAAGCCAAACCTGGCGCCCAGGTAGTTGAGCGTGAGTTTGGTATGTTTGAGGTCCACTCCATGAACCAGGCAGCAGTGCTGGAATCTGGCGCAATTGTTCTGGATCGATTGGGATTGGTAAAAGAAGATCGCATTAAACCTAGTGTGTATTCTTCCAACCTGATCACCCGGGTGGATCCCTATCAGGCCCAGCTGCTTAATCGTTGGCGACGTGGATCCATGTTGGTAGCAGCGGAAACTCTATTCGTGTTGGAAGTAGCTCCCGCTGCGTACATCATGCTTGCTGCCAATGAAGCAGAGAAAAAAGCCAATGTGAAGATCATTCATATTGCCTCTGTTGGACGCTTTGGCCGGATGTGGATGTCAGGAACTGAGGCGGAAATGGTCACAGCTCGTGATGCAGCTATCCAGGCCATCGAAAATGTGGAAGGAATTTCCGCTAAATAACCTGAAGAATTAGGAGTTATCCTATGCCCAAAATCTTTTATACAGAACGGGATATTGAGGATCTCTATCACGGTGGTGTGACTACCCTGGTTGTGAATGATGATGTGGTGGTCACTGACCTCGGCAGGGAATCAGCCCGTAAACTGGGTGTTGAATTGTTGAAGGAAAATGATCAACCTTCCAGCGCTCCCATCCGTCCATATATCACTGAGAAGAAATCTCCCAGTGCAGCCCCATCCCTACCTCCGACACCGGCACCGGCCCCAACTAGAACAGCGATGGAAGACCGTGTGTTGTCATCTGTTAAAGCCAAGGTTGGCGACACAATTGACCCTGGTTTATTGCAAACAATAATTCAACGTGTGCTGAAAAGCGTAGGAGGAAGTTAAGATGCTTTTTGGCCGCGTGCGAGGAACCGCTGTTGCATCAGTTAAATATGAAGACCTGACAGGGATGAAATTGCTGGTGATCGAGCCCTTGAACAAACACCTCGAGCCAACTGGACCCCTTCAAGTAGCAGTAGATGTGGTTCAAGCAGGAACGGGAGATCTGTGTGTCATGGTTCGCTCCCGGGAAGCCGCTCTGGCGATGGATATCCACACTTTTGTGCCGGTTGATCTGGCTCTGATTGGCATAGTCGATGAGTTGGTTGTGCACCCGGACGATAAATTTGATGTAACCCTGAAAAAGGGATCGGTGAAATATACATGATCCTAGGCAAAGTAACTGGTACCGTGGTGACAACGATTAGTCACCCCCATTATAAGAATCGCCGTTTATTGGTCGTACAGCCTTTGACGTTGCCGGGTGATCCGCCAGAAGGAGATTTTGTTGCACTGGATAATTCGCAAGCTGGAATAGGAGATACTGTCTTGGTGAATCGGGAAGGCAATGGTGCTCGCCAGATCTTGGAAAACCCTGATGGCTGCGTGATATCTGTGATTGTGGGAATTGTGGATTCCCTCTTTATTGCTGAATTGGAGTGACCACCTAAAAATGAGAACACCGATAATAGCTGGCAACTGGAAAATGAATAAAACTGAAGCAGAAGCCCTGAGCCTGGTGCGTGTGTTAATGCAATGGGTGAGATCCTATTCTGATGTTGAAGTTTTGATCTGCCCTCCATTCACCTCCTTATCCACGCTGTATAAATTACTGGTAAGTTCTCCAATCCAGTTAGGTGCCCAGAATATATCTGATCAACCTTTTGGGGCCTTTACTGGGGAAATTTCTGGAGCGATGGCTGCAGAATTTTGCACCCACGTCATCCTGGGGCACAGTGAACGCCGGGCTTATTATGGTGAAGATAACGCTTTGATCAATCGCAAACTTCAAGCAGCGATCAACGCTGGATTGATCCCTGTTCTATGTGTGGGAGAAGAGCTGGCCGAGCGAGATGCCGGGAATGCAGCCAGTGTTATCAATCATCAGATTCAGGAAGGCCTGTCTGGCATTCATCTGGGAGACCCAGCGAAGATGATTATTGCTTATGAGCCGGTCTGGGCTATTGGAACGGGAAGATCAGCTTCCCCGGATGAGATTTCTGATTTGATTGCCAACGTTATTCGTCCTTCTTTGTCAAGTTTATGGGGAGAGAAGATCAGCCAGGGTATCCGGGTTCTATATGGGGGATCTGTAAATTCTGAAAACGCAGGGGGGTTTTTCAACACAGCTGAAATTGACGGTGCCCTTGTTGGAGGGGCAAGTCTTACGGCTGAAAAATTCCTGGGAATCATCGAGAAAACCCAATAAATCGTACAAGAAAAAATAGAATAGTCATCCAAGAGGATGGCATTTATCATTCATCCCACAGGGTATTAATCCTGCGGGATTTTACTTTAGTGGTTTTATTTTCTTGGATGGTAAAATCCAGACTATATATGTAGATTTTTAGATATAGTGGAGAAACGCCCATGGATAAGAATTTTCAATCAAATTTAAGGAAATATGCTGATCTTATTATTAACGTAGGCTTGAATTTGCAGCCTGGACAAAAATTGATCATGCAGCATCTCAGAAATGACGGTGTTCCTATTCAAGCTGCACCACTGATCCGGCTCGTCGCCGATAGCGCCTATCAAGCAGGCGCTCGTTTGGTTGACGTGCAGTGGCGGGATGATGAGATCACTCTCTCGCGGTTTAAGCATGCTCCAAAGGATTCCTTCGAAGAATTTCCATCCTGGCAGGCCAGAGGGATCCTGGATGTTGTTGAAGATGGAGGAGCGTTGTTAACTGTTTCCTCGATTGATCCAGATCTGATGGAAGGTCAGGATCCGGAATTGGTTGATCAACGACAGGGCGCATTCCTAAAACACTGGAAGCCAATCAGTGCCCTTATTGGAAAAAACGCCATGAATTGGAGTTTGTTTTCAATTCCTATCGACGGTTGGGCCAGGAAAGTATTTCCGAATCTGCCTGCCGAAGAGCAAATGCCAGCCCTGTGGGACGCTATATTTAAAATCTGCCGGGTATACGAGGAGGATCCAATTGCTGCCTGGGAGACACACCTTGCTAATTTGAAAAAACATGGTGATTACCTGAATAAGAAATCATACAGGAAATTGCATTACACCGCTCCTGGGACGGATCTCTGGCTAACACTGCCAGAAGGTCATATCTGGCGGTCTGCAGGGTTCAAATCACAAACGGGTATACCATTTACGGCTAATATACCGACTGAAGAAGTATTCACTCTGCCGGATAAAAGGTTTACAGAAGGAACTGTGAGATCAGCTCGCCCCCTGGTCTATTCAGGCAGTGTGATTGACGAGTTCAGCCTGACTTTTAAAGAAGGAAAGGTGGTTGATTTTTCTGCAAAATTAGGAGAAAGCACTCTGGAAAAATTACTCTCGACGGATGAGGGGGCCAGTATGCTTGGTGAAGTCGCCCTGGTGCCCAATAGCTCCCCGATTTCCCAGTCCGGCTTGCTGTTTTATAACACCTTGCTGGACGAAAACGCTTCCTGCCATCTGGCACTGGGAAGTGCTTACCGATTCAGTCTTGATGGTGGTGAAAAACTCTCCTTGGAAGATTTCGGAGAGCGGGGAGGAAATTCGAGCTTGGTCCATTCTGACTTTATGATCGGTTCTGGAGAAATGAATATTGATGGTGTCCTTGAAAATGGTGATGTAGAAGCGGTTTTACGGGCAGGAGAATGGGCGTTTTAAGATCTAAAACCTCAAGGTTTTTGGTTGATTTTCAGCGAGAATGGTAATGATGAACTTATCAGAGATAGCCCGGGGAGTTTTTCAAACACAACTGCAGGCCATGCAGCTTCATCTGGATGGTTGTATTGAGGGGAAAGATCCCATTCACCTGCATGATCTGCGGGTGGCCAATCGTCGGACTCGGGCAGCTCTGATTGAATTCAAGAAACTGCTTCCGGCAGATATCTACCAAAGATTTCGGAAAGATTTTCGTTGGATCCATAAAGTAACTGGAGATGTTAGGGACCTGGATGTGGTTTTAGCTCACTATCAGACCTTAAAAAAAGAAATCCCGAAATCCTGGCGGCCTCATATAAAACCTCTTTTGGTCCTGATTGAAAAGAAACGAACGATCGCTCAGGAAGAGCTGTCAGGGATACTTAAATCTGACAAAGTGTTGGGGATATTAAAATCCTGGTCTGACCTGGTAGAAGACGGGATTACTGATGGAACTTCGCTATCTTTAGAGGATGCAAAAGAATATGGCTGCCTGCGGATTGTGAAGCGCTACCGACAACTGCAGAAAGACGGTCAGAAATTGACCAAAACCACACCGGCAGAGGAGTATCATGATTATCGGATCCAGGTAAAAGAACAACGTTATTTGATGGAGTTTTTCCTCCCTGCGATGGATCAGGAAGAGTTCGGCAATATCCGCAACAATTTAAGGAATGTTCAGGACACATTTGGGGTTTTCCAGGATACTGAAATTCAGATTCTTAATCTAAAAATACTGGCTGCAGAGCTGTTTGAAAACGGAGCACATGTGGACACCTTGCTAGCGTTGGGTCTGTTGTTGGGTGTGCTAGAGAAGCGTTTTTCCCTGGCTAAAAAGAAATGCCTTAAACAAACACAATGGTTGATCTCAGAAGCCAACGCACGATCCTTCCAGAGCTGTTTCCAATACCCGGTTGAATAGTTCTGAAGAAGAGTAGATCACCTACGCAGCAGCGATCAGAATCATAGATGTGAATCGATAACCTACTTTGTGGGACTGGTAGCGCTTAATGGGGGGAAATTTGATAATGTGATCGAAATCCTCTTTCCGCAGTTTTTCCTACAACCCAGACTTCAATTGTAGGGTGAAAATGGAAGATGGATTATGGTACACTCCTCCACATGCTGAAACCCATTCACTGGAAAAAATTTCCCCGCGATTTTCTGATTGCCCAGCTTGGATACGCTATTTATGGACTGTCGATAGCCTTAATCATTCAGGCGGGTCTGGGCACAGGCCCCTGGGCAGTTTTGGCGGTTGCCCTGGCTGATATTTTTGGAACAACTCCTGGAATGATGCTCATCGCTACCGGAGTTGTGGTTCTGTTTGGCGCTTTAATACTGAAGGAAAAGATTGGCTGGGCTACACTGGGGAATATTTTATTTATTGGTCCCTGGACAGATCTGTTCTTGTTTTTTCTCCCATCCCTGGAAGGAAATCTATGGGCGCAGATCCCGGGTATGCTGATTGCCGTAATGCTTTCCGGTATCGCCACTGCCGTCTATATTGGTGTCGATGGTGGCGCTGGTCCCAGGGACAGTCTGATGTTAGCCGTCTCACGAACCACTGGGCAAAGTGTTCAACTATCAAGAGGTGTTATTGAGGTTCTGGTAGTGATTCTGGGTTGGATACTAAAAGGCCCTGTTGGTGTCGGCACTCTGGCATTTGCGTTATTAATTGGACCTCTTGTGCAAGTCTTTTTTAAACTCTTCAAAGTGAAACCCAATCGCGAGGATTCGGAAAGGGTATGACCCTGCCACTAATCATATATAATCTCTCTGCCGCTTTATTCACAGTGTTGATTTTATATTTTCTCTATCGTCATCAAGACGAACGGGTAGTAGAGAGATCGGTTCTACTAGCCATTGTCGAGCTATGTCTTCTTCTTTTGGGAGGAATCCTCTTTCCCATAAATGGTTTTGGTCGGATCCAGCTTATCGCCTGGGGGATATTCCTCCATTTTCCAGTTTATTTAGTTGGAAATATAGCCATTCTCCGCCACCAGAATAAGTTTTATACGAACTTCCTGATTGGTATTGTTGCCTTGATCCTGGTCGTTTCTGTTGACGCTTTCCTGATAGAACCACAAAGCCTTGAAGTATCCAGGATATCCCTAAATTCGGAAAAGATCACTGAACCTCTCAGTATCGCCCTGCTGGCAGATATCCAAACTGACTCACCCGGTTTATATGAAGAGCGTGTCATGGATCTGATAAAAGCCGAGGATCCGGATCTTATCCTATTTGCTGGAGATTATTTGCAAATTATGGATACTGATCAATACCAGGAATCTGTTTCAATCTTGAATCGACTCCTTATCGAGGCAGATCTGTCACCTCCGTTGGGATCTGTAGCTGTCAGGGGAAATGTGGAAAAGAATGGATGGGTTGGTATATTCCAGGGGTTGGAGGTTATAGTAGTAGATGAGACACAAACCTATGATCTGGGTCCCCTAACTATAACGGGAGTGGATTTGCTGGACTCAGGAAACCCGGACCTTGAAATCCCCGGAAGTGAAAAATACCACATCATCCTGGGGCATTCTCCTAATTACAGCCTGGGTGAAATAGAAGGTGATTTATTGTTGGCTGGTCATACTCATGGCGGTCAGGTCCAGCTGCCGGGAATTGGTCCGATTATGACTTTATCGGTTGTTCCCAGAAGTTGGGCATCTGGTTTAACGGAAATCCAACAGGAACAATTTCTGATAGTTTCTCGCGGGATAGGTTTGGAGAGAGGGTATGCTCCCCGATTGCGATTTTTATGCCATCCCGAAGTGATCATAATTGACCTCTTGCCTGTAGAGACCGATTGATTAATAATTATTGGTAATTCTCTGTTACCCTTAAATCAAGATAGATTGGAGAGAAAATACGATGTCCGATCCAAGAGTCGCAGGCTGGTCGTTTAACAAAAACAAAGAAGGATCCTTATTGGGATCCTCTATCCTGTTGGTTATGGCATTCACAGCTCTATTATTATGGCCGGGATGGTTGACTGGGATCTTCTTTGTGATCGTAATGCCGCTCTGGTGTATTTTGTTTTACTTTTTCAGAGATCCCGATCGGGTGATGGACCGGTCAGAGAACTCTTTTTACAGCCCGGGAGATGGGGTTGTCAGTGATATAGAAACGGTGCAGGAGATTGATTATCTTAATCAGGAATTTATTAGGATAGGGATTTTTTTATCCATCTTTGATGTTCATGTTCAGCGAGCACCAATTTTGGGGAAGATTGATTTTGTAAATTATAAGGCTGGGATGAATCACCCGGCTTATGACCCGGCAGCTTCATATGAAAACGATCAAATTATCATGGGGCTGGATACCGAATTCGGAAAAATTGTAGTGAAACAGATCTCTGGCATCCTGGCTCGTAAATGTTATAACTATGCCAAACCCGGAGATCAGATCCAGTCCGGGCAGCGTTATGGATTGATTAAATTTGGATCGAGAGTAGAATTATATCTTCCTCCCAATACCCGGATACTTTGTTCGATCGGTGATAAAGTTCAAGCCGGAGTTACTGAGCTGGCCGAAATTTCAAAAGATTAATTTTCTTATGTTAAGTGATCTGCGTAAATATCTTCCGAATTATATTACTTTCCTTTCTTTGGGATTTGGGTTAGTCTCGATTGTCTTGTCAATCCGAGAGCTTATTTTTCTGGCCGGCATATTAATCATAGGCTCGTCAATACTTGATAGCCTGGATGGGTTTTCCGCCCGTAAACTCAATCTGGAATCAACTTTTGGGTTGGAGCTAGATTCCCTGACAGATATGGTTTGTTTTGGCGTAGCCCCGATTGTTTTGATCTCCCAACATCTCCATCTACAGGGTCGGTTCAGTTATTGGCTCCTTCCTTTTTTTCTGCTCTTAATATGGTCTGGTGCATTTCGACTAGCAAGATTCAATCTTCAACTGCCTAAAGAAAGTTCCACAGGGAGTTCAATTGGTCTTACGATCTCTCTCTCTGGATTAATTTTGACATTTATGATCCTATCTGATCTGAACCAAACCGGAGATGATTATCCATTGGTTCTCATTATGGGGCAGATACTTCTTTTGTGCTTCTTAATGGTAAGCAGAATTAAATTTCCTGCCCTATCCTGGTTCGTACCTCACTGGGTTCTTTATATTTTTTATGCGATCTCAATCGTGATCCTGACATTAAGATTTTCTGTTTTTAATGCAGTGTGGACCTTGTGGTTGTGTATCTTGACGGCCTCCATTATTCAGCACCTGATTCGTGAACGCGGAGAAAAGGATCCTAAGTAACAGGTTATTTCAAGGACGATATTATGGTAAACAAGATTAGTGGGAAAATCCTATATCTTTTTTCAGTCCTGGTTTATAAAACCTGTCGGTTTACATTTCATGGTATGGATCGATTAGAGGCTTATAAAGAAAGTGGAAAACCACTGATCGTGACCAGCTGGCACGGTATGACAATGATGGTGGCTGGGTTCCTAACTAAGGTGTTGGATATCTCAAAGTTCGCAGTTATTGTGCCGGATGACTATCGTGGTGATGTTTTGGAAATTTTTGCTAATAACCTGGGGGTTGATCCAATCAAAGTGAATCTATCTGGAGATTCTACTTTCGGAGCAGGTAGAAAGTTGGTCAGCTTAGTGAAAAAGATGACTACGGGGAAAAATTTTCTTATACACCCCGATGGACCGGAAGGTCCAGCTTACAAAGTAAAACCCGGATTGTCCTTTATTGCTCAGAAAACAGGTGCAGCTATCTTGCCGTTAGGTTGTTATTGCCGCAATGCATACCATATTAACCGTTGGGACCGCTATACGCTTCCGCTTCCTTTCAGTAAGATCCATATCCAGCTTGGATCATTGATGATAATCCCGGAAGATCAAAAAGACTTGGAACCAACGAACCGGGACCTTGAGGAAGTACTCAACCGATTAACATTTCAAGCATCTGCCAAATATTATTTGGATTGACTGCTATTATTTTTCCATGGCCGCTTAATAATCTATTGCCAAAAAACACGAAATAAAGTATCAATATTATTATGAAAACTTTAGTAATCGTTCGCCACGCCAAATCTAGCTGGGATAATGCTGTATTGTCCGATCATCATCGTCCGCTTTCCAAACGAGGTCTTAAAGACGCCCCGATCATGGGCGCCCGCCTCGCTGAAATGGGACCGCCAGTCGATAGGGTCATTTCCAGTTCTGCGGCCAGGGCTTTAACCACTGCGGAACTTGTGACCCAAGAAATGGGTTTGCCCTGGGATGAGATCCAGATCGAGGATGCCCTCTATCATGCGACAGAAGAAGACATGATTGATTTGATCAATGAACAGGATGATTACCTGGATGGACTGATGTTATTTGGACACAATCCAGGGATGACCTATCTGGTGAACTACCTCTCTGATCTGGATTTGGATAATCTGCCCACTTGTGGTGTAGCTGTCCTCCAGTTCAATGTGGAAAGTTGGGCTGAGATCGGAGAAGTAGTCGCAACCTCTGCGGATTTCGATTATCCTAAAAAGGACAGATGATCCCAGAGCGGAATGGGGGAGCCTGGATATGACAGATCTCCTGAAAATTCCCTATTTAACACCACAACAAATGATTGAGGTCGACCGGTTAATGGTTGATGTGTTTGGCATCCAGTTGGTTCAAATGATGGAAAATGCTGGTCGACAGTTGGCAATCCTGGCTCGAACCCGTTTTCTTGATGGGAATCCTGTGAATAAAGAAGTGGTCGTTTTGGCAGGTAGCGGAGGAAATGGGGGAGGAGCGATGGTCTCTGCCCGCAATCTGCACAATTGGGGAGCCAAGGTAGTTGTTTTTTTGACAAAACCTATCGGTGAATTATCTGGAGTGATCCAGAAACAAGCCATGATCCTGCAAACTATGGATGTTGAACTTAGGACAGTTTACGACCCCATCCAGGATACTGCTCCAGATCTGATAATTGATGGGATCATTGGCTACAACCTGCAGGGCCCTCCTCGGGGGCCTGCTGCAGAAATGATCAATTGGGTCATTCGAATTGAAGCACCCGTTCTAGCACTAGATGTTCCGTCAGGACTCGATGCAGGAACAGGAGAAATCCATTCACCAGCAATTCATGCAGACGCAACCATGACCCTTGCCTTACCCAAGACTGGACTTAGACAACCAGGTGCAGAAAATGTGGGTGAGCTTTATCTGGCGGATATTGGCGTTCCGCCAGAGCTTTATAAAAACCCACTGCTTAAATTAGATATAGGTCCAATCTTCCAGAATGACCAGATCATTCGTTTATGGTGATTAACTCAATGTCGTTGAATTAATCTGGGATTCCTTTCTGAGGCATCTAAATTTTGATTCCAGTTTATCCTATCTAATCCCTTTGACAGTTTGAGGATTTTGATTATAATATTCTTTATTGCAACAATTCGCAATAGGAGATTATGACCCACTGCCACACTATTCTTGAAGCTTTACGACAAAAAGGGTACCGCATCACTCCCCAGCGGGAGATGATCATTCAAACGGTTGCCCACAGCCCGTGCCATATAACTGCCGAAGAAGTAGCCGGACAGCTTAGGATCCACACGAGGGCGATAAATATTGCCACTGTTTACCGTACCCTGGATCTGCTCTGGCAAGAAGGATTTGCCTGCCGGAACGATCTCAGCGAAGGTAAGATCGTATACGCCACTTTCCAGCATGGGCCGCATATTCACCTGGTATGTAGGAAGTGCAACAAAGTCATTGATGCGGATATCGAAATTCTGAATTCATTAGACGAGGATCTGGAACAAAAATATAAGTTCCACTCAGACCTTGACCATTTTTCAATCTTTGGCGTTTGTCCAGACTGCCAGGAAAAAAGTTAAATATGTAAGAATGTGCATATCTGACTACTCTTTACTTAGAGGAGAAATCCATGAATTATTCACCTGTAGCACTCCATATACCTGATGGTTTCTTGACCATTTTAGTTTCGTTGATCTTCTGGTTGATCACTATTATTATGGTTGGTTTTGCAGTTTCGAAAACTAATCGCAGCCTGGGAGAAAAACAAGTCCCAATAATGGGAGTAATGGCAGCATTCATCTTTGCAGCCCAAATGTTGAATTTTCCGATAGCCGGTGGTACGTCCGGCCACTTCCTCGGGGGTGCTTTAGCGGCCATTGTTCTCGGCCCCTGGGCAGGGATCCTGGTGATGACCGCTGTAGTCGGAATCCAGGCCTTGTTATTTCAAGATGGTGGATTATTGGTCATGGGTGCCAATATCTTTAATATGGGAATCCTGACCGCTATGATCGGTTATGGTTTATACCGCCTGGTCATCCATCAAAAAAGAGGGATTCGATTGGTAGTAGCAGGGGGAGGGGCTTGGATCGCAACCATGGCAGCTGCATTGATCACTTCACTACAACTGTGGTTAAGTGGTACAACCCGGCTGGAAATTGTCCTGCCAACGATGTTAGGTGTACATGCGTTAATCGGATTAGGTGAAGCGCTGATCACTGTGGCAGCTTTAGCTTATATCGAGCAAACCCGGCCGGACATCTTGGATGTGAATAACCCTGCCAGGGAGGGGGGGAGGGGCTGGATTGTCTCCGGTATTCTCATTTCCCTGCTCGCAGTTTTGGTATCTCCCCTGGCCTCAGGCAATCCTGATGGTTTGGAAAAAGTAGCTTCGGACCTGGGATTCCTAGGAAGTGGACTGGATGCACCTTACCAACTTTTACCTGATTACACGATTCCATTTTTAGGTGATACTGCGATCTCAACTATTCTTGCTGGTGCTGTTGGGGCTGTGGTATTGATCGGCCTAATAGTATTGCTAGGACGTAATCTTCGCCGTCAAAAAGTGGATGATAATTGAAATTCTAAGGATTCAGACTTATGCACGTGGACGTTTTTGATCAATACCATTTCACGCAGAGCAGGGTTCATGACCTGGATCCCCGTATTAAGGTATTGATCACGGTTTTATTTATCCTGTCCAATGCTCTCCTGCCCGACGGAAGTTGGCCTGCATTCGCCCTGGCTTGGCTTTTTTTATTAATAGCAAATGATCAGGCAGGCCTTGGCTTGGGGTTCACATTTAAGCGATCAGCTGTAGCCATTCCATTTGCGCTGGTGGCGATCAGTGCAATATTTTCTCCTCATGGATCACCGCTGGCGGTCTGGGATCTGGGGTTTATCACCCTTTCTCCAACTGATCTAGGCTTGATCCGCTTTTTCAGCATCATGGTGCGTTCCTGGCTTTCAGTGCAAGTGGCCATCTTGTTGGTCGCAACAACTCAATTCCCTGATTTGCTCCATGCCCTGGAACATTTGCGCCTACCCCGCACATTGACGACAATCATTGCATTTCTGTTCCGTTACCTTTTTGTCCTTACAAATGAAGTATTTCGAATTCTCAGGGCAAGAGAATCCCGCAGCGCTGGTCTGCCGGGAGTGAAAGGTGGTGGATCCCTTCCCTGGCGGATCAAGACTACAGGCAGCATGGTAGGGCAGTTGTTTCTGCGAAGTTATGAAAGATCAGATCGGATATATCAGGCTATGATTTCACGAGGCTATACTGGTCACATCCGGACCCTGAATCCTCATCACATGGACCGCCGTGACTGGTCAATTCTTTTTATATCAATATTTCTCCTAGTTATCATTCAATTTGTAGGGTGGGTACGCTGATGCCAATCAAACATCTATCTTTATTTGACCTTCAGATCCCGGAGTGTGATGGAGATATTCTCCAGATCAAAGATCTTCATTTTTCATATCCTGATGGGCATCAAGCTCTAAAGGGTATTGATTTATCTGTCTGTGAAGGAGAGAAAGTTGCTTTGGTCGGTCCCAATGGTGCTGGTAAATCTACATTAATGCTGCATTTGAATGGTATTCTGGGTGAAAATAGTCCAGTTTCGATTGCAGGGCTGGATGTAAAAAAGGAACACCTGCCTACAATTCGAGCTCTGGTTGGTCTGGTCTTCCAAAATCCTGATGACCAGCTCTTTTCTCCGACAGTTTTTGATGATGTGGCTTTTGGCCCTTTGCATATGGGCCTTCCAGAGGAAGAAGTTTACCAGAGAGTAGAACAAGCTCTGGCGGATGTGCATATGACCAATTTTGGGGATCGCCTTTCCCATCACTTGAGTATGGGTCAAAAGAAGCGAATTGCTATCGCTACTGTTTTGGCAATGCAGCCCCATATCCTGGTTCTAGATGAACCGTCAGCTGGATTGGATCCCCGATCCAGAAGGTCACTGATCAATTTTCTGAAAGAATTGCCAATCACCATGTTAGTATCAACCCATGATCTGCGCATGGTGGAAGATCTCTTTCCACGGATGGTGATCATGGATGATGGGAAAATTGTGGCTGACGGGTATTCCAAGGATCTTCTCCAGGATGAGGAACTGCTGGAAGCTCATGGATTGGAAAGTCCCTGATAATCATATTCTTTGTTATGCTGAAGTAAAATACTATTAATTACAACTACCCATAGAGGTCCTCATGAGCCATTTGATAGTTGATGATTATGGATGGCAGTCAGATGAAGCCCCACACTCCTGTAATTACATCACCCCAAAAATCCTTGACTTAATCTCTCAACTCGGCGTTCAACGAATTTTGGATTTAGGTTCTGGGAATGGAGCGCTTTGTAAACAGTTAAAAGATAATGGCTATGATGTAACTGGTGTTGAGATCGATCAAAATGGTATTAAGATCGCTCGCAATGCCTATCCGGAGATTCGATTCTACAATTTTGGAGTCGAAGATGATCCAGGACTTCTGCTAAGTGAAGAACAACCATTTGAAGTGGTTATATCTACAGAAGTAATTGAACATCTATTTGCTCCTCACCAGCTAATTAAATACGCTAGAGCTGTAGTAAAAGATAAAGGGTATCTGATTCTATCTACTCCCTATCATGGATATATCAAAAACCTGGCTATTTCGATCTTGAATAAATGGGATTTCCATTTCACAGCACTCCGATATGGGGGTCATGTGAAATTTTTCAGCCGCAGTACACTGACTCAGCTTCTGAATCAGAATGGGTTTGATGTTGTAGGTTTTTCTGGCGTTGGGCGGCTCCCGTATCTCTGGAAAAGCATGATCCTGACATCTAGAAAGAATTGACCTATAAATGATTGTTAAAAAATAACGGATTGATTTTACTGGTGGAAAAGATGAGACAGCCTAACAAAAAATCCAATTCTGGAGATGGTCCGATTTCTGGATCCCTTCCTGATCCTCAAGAATTACATAAACTACCTGCTGATGGGGGAAAATTTTTCAATAGGCTTGTTTTTGAGAAATCCCCATATTTGCTGCAGCATGCTTCTAATCCTGTAAACTGGTATCCCTGGGGGGATGAAGCCTTCCGAGAAGCGAAAGAACAAGACAAACCTGTATTCTTATCCATTGGTTACGCGACTTGCCATTGGTGTCATGTGATGGAAAAGGAATCCTTTGAAGACCAGGATGTGGCGGACCTGATTAACGATAATTTTATTGCTGTTAAAGTGGACCGTGAGGAGCGGCCGGATATTGATCAGATCTATATGGCCGTATGTCAGGCCGTGACCGGAGCCGGGGGGTGGCCATTAACAGTCCTGCTGACCCAGGATAAAAAACCATTTTTTGCTGGCACCTATTTTCCCAAGGAGAGCCGTTACGGGAGAGTAGGGATGTTGGAATTAATCCCTCGCGTATCTTCATTGTGGACGGATAAACGTGATGAACTGCTTCAAAGTGCTGAAAAGATAACCGATCATTTGCAGAACTCCAATCAATCTAGAGGCGGCCAGCTGGATAAGTCAGTTCCCCAGATTGCTTTTCAGCAGTTGAGCGAGCGTTTTGATTCTCTCGAGGGTGGTTTTAAACCAGCACCAAAATTCCCTTCTCCCCATAATCTGATCTTTTTGCTGCGGTACTGGCATCAAAGTAAAGAACCGGGAGCGTTAGAAATAGTGGAGAAAACGCTTGAAAAAATGCGCCTTGGTGGAATTTTCGATCAGGTCGGTTATGGTTACCACCGCTACTCAACAGATGCCTCCTGGAGGTTGCCCCATTTTGAAAAAATGTTATATGACCAGGCCATGCTGGTCCTGGCTTATGCAGAAGCATTTCAGGCTACTGGAAAAGAGCAATATGCCCAGATAATGAGGGAGATCCTCACCTACGTGTTGCGTGATATGACCTCCCCGGAAGGTGGTTTTTATTCTGCTGAGGATGCCGATAGTGAAGGAGAAGAAGGGTTATTTTATCTTTGGACTATAAATGAATTCAGGGATTATCTAGGAAAGGATGGCGCCGAACTTCTTGTACCTCTATTTAACTTGACCGATGAGGGTAATTATAAAGATGAAGCCACCAAACTTGCCACTGGACGTAATTTGCTCTACCTCAAAGAACCTTTGAGTGAGCTTGCCAATCAGATGGGGATCCCAGAGAGTGATTTATTGGAGCTATGGGAAAAATTTCGGCAGTTATTATTTGATGTGCGTGAAAAACGGATACATCCTCTGAAGGATGACAAGATACTGACCGATTGGAATGGGCTGATGATAGCAGCACTGGCTGTTGCGGGGCGAGTTTTGGATGATACATCTTATATAACAGCCGCAAAACAGGCTGCAGATTTTGTTTGGAATACTCTCCGGGATGAGAATGGATTCCTTATGAAACGCTTCCGGGATAGTGAAGCAGGGCTGCCAGCCCACTTGGACGATTATGCGTTTTTAGTTTGGGGAATGTTAGAAATACACCAGGCGGATTTTGATACTGAATACCTAAAACGAGCGCTAGGTCTAAACCGGATCATGCTGGATACTTTCTGGGATCATGACGCTGGCGGGTTGTTTTTCACCGCTGCAGATCAGACTGATCTGATCCACCGAAATAAGGAAATCTATGACGGAGCGATTCCTTCCGGGAATTCTGTTGCCGCCATGAATCTGATCCGACTAGCGCGGTTAACCTCAAATCCGGAATTTGAGGAGAAGGCTTTTCAGATCGGGAGTTCCTTTGCTGACCAGATCAATATGGTCCCTCAAGGGCATACTCAATTCCTGAGTGCCTTATTATTTGCATATGGACCTTCCTATGAGGTTGTCATTAGTGGGGATCGCAAAGCTGAGGATACTCAGGAAATGCTTGATCAACTCAGGCGGGCCTATTCTCCAAATAAAGTCCTGCTGTTACGGCTCAAGGATGATAAAGGTTTATTGGAATTGATTCCTGCGTTGAAATTTCAGGAAACCTTAAATGGAAAAGCTACAGCCTATGTATGCCAGGATTTCCAATGCAGCGCACCCACAAATGATCCGGATGTAATGATTGTATTGCTGAATAAAACCTGATTTCTCCCCCCGAAGACCAAACAAAACCTGTCCAGAATTGACAACGGATGGTGTTTTATATATTCCACTAGCGTTCTAACTACAACTTTGCCGTAGATTATTTATTGGTATACTCAATCCTGAAAGATTTACTTATTTGTTGAAAAGGACACCCTATGTATATATGTATTGATTTTGATGGCACAATCGTTGATCACCGTTTCCCGGATATTGGTCCACCAGCTCCAGGTGCGCTGGAGTGGATGGCAAAATTCCAGGAAGCTGGCGCGAAGTTGATCCTTTTTACCATGCGTTCAGATGGTGGAAAGCATGAAGACGCCTTGACCCGGGCAGTGAACTACCTGCAAGAAAATGGGATCAAATTGTACGGAGTTAACAAAAACCCTACCCAGGTACACTGGACCAAAAGTCCTAAAGCATACGGTCAACTATATATTGATGATGCAGCTTTTGGCTGCCCATTAAATCAACCTGAAGGTTTTCAGCGTCCTTGTGTGGATTGGTCAATAGTTGGTCCCGGAGTGATGGATATACTTGCGAAATAGATAGTTTTAGAACTCGGAGGAATTCAAATTCGATCCACAAGTATCGGTTGAAGGGAATTTTCGGTTATCATAAAAAAAGATCTGTCGCTTCAGGAGGAATACCATGACAACTCAATCTGAAATGATAATCCAGAAGTTATTAGAAAGCGCCGATATTGAAGTAAACGGAACGGATCCCTGGGATATCCAGGTTCATGATAATCGTTTTTATAATCGTGTTATGCGGGAGGTTGAACTGGGTTTAGGAGAGTCCTATATGGATGGGTGGTGGGACTGCCAGGCGATTGACCAGTTTGTTAACCGGGCCCTTCGAGCCAGGCTCGATCTCCAAATCAAAGGTAACTGGAAAATCCTTCTCCATGTATTGCGCTCCAAGTTCCTGAATCTGCAAACTTCCACCCGGGCTTTTGAGGTAGGTGAAAAGCATTATGATCTCGGTAATGAACTGTACCAGGCAATGCTGGATAAAAGGCTGAACTATACCAGTGCTTATTGGCGGGATGCCAGCAATCTAGATGATGCTCAGGAGGCGAAACTGGATCTGGTTTGTCAAAAAATAGGATTACAACCAGGGATGACTGTACTCGAGCTTGGGTGTGGATGGGGAAGTTTTGCCAAATATGCTGCTGAGAAATATGGCGTAAAAGTGCTGGGGGTGACTGTATCTGCTGAGCAGGTTGAGCTGGGCATGGACCTGTGCCAGGGCCTGCCAGTAGAGCTTCGCCTGCAAGATTACAGGGAAGTAGAAGGTAATTATGACCGGGTAATTTCTATTGGCGTGATGGAACATGTTGGCTATAAAAACTACCGCACTTATATGGAAGTCGTGGATAGGACGCTAAAACCGGATGGGATCGGATTTTTCCATACCATAGGATCCAATACCAGCAAAAGAATAGTTAATCCCTGGACTGAAAAATACATCTTTCCAAATGGAATGCTTCCGTCTATTGCCCAGCTGGCATTTGCTATGGAAGGATTATTTGTTATAGAAGACTGGCATAATTTTGGGCCGGATTATGATCCAACTTTAATGGCCTGGCACGCGAATTTTGAAGAAGCCTGGCCGGCTCTTCGTAATCAATACGATGAGCGGTTTCACCGCATGTGGCGATATTATCTTCTCAGTGCCGCAGGGGGTTTCCGCTCCAGGCAAACCCAGCTATGGCAGGTTGTTTTTTCAAGAATTGGCAATCCCCAGCCAGATTGCCGAAAAACATGAAACATTATCAGGTAATAATCGTTGGAGGAGGTCCGGCCGGATCCAGTTCTGCCTGGAAATTGGTAAAGGCGGGTGTGGATTGTCTTGTGCTGGATAAGGAAAAATTTCCCCGACAGAAAACCTGTGCTGGTTGGATAACCCCTCAAGTATTTACTGATATTGGTGTTAATCCAGATGATTATCCATATGATTTGTCAAAATTTCCCCGTTTGAAAATCTATATAAATGGGTTTCCAATCATCCGCCCAGGTATACAATACGCAATCCGGAGGATAGAGTTTGATGATTGGCTCTTAAATAGAAGTCGGGCGGTGTTCAATCCCCACGAAGTTAAGCGAATCTGGTTAACAGATCAAGGCTACTGCATTGATGGAGTCTATACAGCCGAATATCTAATTGGAGCCGGGGGAACCCACTGCCCGGTAAATCATACCTTTTTCAATGAGGGGGAGATCAGGTCCGGTACTAGGATCGTTGCTCTGGAAGAGGAATACCTGGCAAACTGGAGCGATCCATCCTGTCGATTATGGTTTTTTGAGAACAGTCTGCCAGGATATGCCTGGTATGTACCCAAAAAGAATGGCTATCTCAACATTGGGGTTGGGGGAAATTCGGCAGCGCTAAAAGAGAAAGGGGATAATATACAGGATCATTGGGATCATTTGATTCACACCCTACAAAAATCGGGGTTGATTCAAGGACGATCATTTGATCCGCAAGGGTATGTTTATCATCTCCGTGGAGAGGATCGACAGATATGCCGCGATAAGTTATATCTGGTTGGAGACTCGGCAGGGCTAGCAACTCTGGATATGGGAGAGGGTATTGCCCCGGCAATCCGGAGTGGTTTCCTGGCTGCAGAGTCAATTCTTAATAATACTTCCTACTCAGCCGCTAGAATCCCCAAATTTTCACTCCTGCCGCCAGGTTTACGCTGGCTTGTCAGCTAATTCATTTTTTAAGGAAAGATTGATCTTGTGGGTGCGGATTCTATTGGCAAACTGATAAAAAGGATGAACGATGAAAATCAAATACAATCTATTCCTGGCTTTTACAGCCATCATTACCTTGATCTCCTGCACCGGTCCTGAAGACATAGAGAACCATGATCTTGAACCAGCTGGGGAAGTCGAGGTCATTATTCCGCCTTCGAGCAGCACGGAGTATGAGGTGGGAGATATACCAGAGACCGATTTGATCTATGCTCAAGACCTGATTTATAGGGGATATTTCAGGTTGCCAGAAGGGTCAGGTGGTTCGGATTGGGATTATTCCGGTCATGGATTGACATATTATCCGGATGGTGATCCAGGGGGAGAAAATGACGGGTATCCCGGTTCTTTGTTTGGATTTGGACATGATCATCAGCTGTATGTATCAGAGATCAGTATACCTGCTCCAATGATTATTAATGACCTGGAATCCGTTAATAGCGCTCTTACCATTCAGCCATTTTCTGATCTCACAGATGGGATCTTCCGGGCTGAGGAGATGGTAATTCCCCGGGCTGGGATAGCTTACCTGGCTCAACCTCAACCTCGACTTCACTTCACTTTTGGTCAACATATCCAGGATTTTGAGGTTTCTCACGGTTGGGCAGGACTGGATCTGGATCAGCCTGATGCTCAAGGACCCTGGATATTTGATGGTTATACAAATTATGTTACTAATGATTATCTGTTTGAGATCCCTCCAGATTGGGCCGAGGCGATCGCACCTGGTCCTTTGCTGGCCAGCGGAAGAGCCAGGGAAGGGTTGTGGAGCGGTAGGGGACCCGGTTTATTTGCTTATCTTCCAGACGATATTGAATCCCCTCCACCAGCAGGGGCTGTGTTACCTGATGTGATCCCTCTCTTGCTATATGGTGAGCAAAATGCTGGGCAGCCAGATATTATCAGTACTTCTGATCAAGCAGCAATCGATTATCAGGAAGCGGATCATTGGTGGGGTGGAGCCTGGCTAACGGATAGTGATGGAGCAGCAGTGATATTTGCTGGAACAAAGGCCATTGGAAATGAATGGTATGGTTTTGCTAACGGTGTCGTCTGGGAGCATGATTGCGCAGAACAAGCACCGCCTACCTGTCCGGATGTCCCGGACTGGCCTTATGACAATCGGGGTTTCTGGGCAGATTCTTACCAGGCCCAACTGATATTCTATAATCCCGCTGACCTGGTGGCAGTTTCCCGGGGAGAGCTAGACAGTTGGGAACCGCAAATTTACGATACATTGGTTCTGGATGAATATTTATTGGATCCTACCTTAAATCACGGGGATTATAAGAGGGATCTGGTTGGCGCAGTGGCGTTTGACCGGGAAAACGGTTTTCTCTACCTTGTCGAGCGAATGGCAGACGAATATCGCTCCGTAATCCATGTTTGGGAAATCAGTCGTTGATCTTTTTTTCTTGTGGTATGCTTGAAAAATTGGAATAGAAAGGTCAATTGGATATGAAAGAAAGAGAAGTTAGGGGAGGAAGGTTTGAAGATCATTCATCTATCGGATTTACATATTGGAAAATCCGACAATATGGACAAATGCAACCGAATTGCGGATTGGATCTTGGATAATCATGAAACCCATCAATCCGAGCTGGTGATTATCAGTGGGGATCTGGTGGACGATGGTCAATCTTGGCAGTTTGAACAAGCCCGGGATTTTATTACTCGGTTACGTGGAAAGGGATTCACTGTTTTGGTTGCGCCTGGGAATCATGACTACGGCCCGGATGGGTACCGTGAAAGTAAAACCAGCCAACAGGATTTTTGTAAATTGATCACCGGTATAAAAGAATACCCGGCTGTATATTTGATTGAGGGCCAGGCGATAATTCTACTGGATTCGATGGCGGAGGAAATAAAGAACGTTGATATCTGGGGCGCCCAGGGTTTTTTGGGAAAGACACAACTTCAAAAACTGGATCGAATTCTAGATGAGCTGGCGGAAAATTCTGCGGTTGAAAATATTGTCCTGACCATGCACCATCACCCTTTTGATTATCTTTTTTATCATGGGCTCCGGGATGATGCTGATCTGAAAGGCGTTATTGCCCGCAGACGAGATTCCCCACCCCGGGTTAATGTGTTGTTATTTGGCCATAAACACTTAGAGAAAAGATTTAATGATCCTGAGGATAATAAAGAAGACCTGTTCGGGATTGATATGATCTATGCATCTGGACAAACTGTTGAACGGAAAAGTGATGGAAAAATGGTCATACCCGTAATTGATCTGAAAGACAAAACCATTTACCGGTATTTTATCGATTGATAGTCTATGGAATCTAAGCCTCCGAAACTAGTGAACAAATCTAATTCACAGATCGCCCAGGGAATCCAGGCAGGCTTTCCGATCTTCGTGGGTTATTTTCCGATAGCGATCGCATTTGGCGCTCTGGCTGTCCAGGCACAATTTAAATGGATGGAAGCGGTCTTTATGTCTCTGATCGTATTTGCTGGCGCCAGTCAATTTGTGGGTGTGAGTATGTTTCTGGCGGGTGCTGGGGGAGCACAAATCATTGCGGCAACATTCTTTTTGAATATGCGCCACTTGATCATGAGTCTGGCTGTGAACGACCAAATGCGCCATTTCAGTGGGGGTTGGAAAGGTTTTTTGTCCTTTTTTATCACTGATGAAACTTTTGCCTTGCTCACATTAGGAGGGGGAATTAATCAGTCAGAAAAGAGAACACCAGCCTACATGGTTGGATTGATGGTCACAGCCTACCTGGGTTGGGTATCTGGAACAGCTGTGGGTGGATTGGGAGCTGGTTTTATACCGCCGGAGATCACTACTGCGATGACGGTAGGGTTATATGGGTTGTTTATCGGATTATTGGTTCCGCCAGCGAGAAAGTCGCTTAGTTATGCCGTCATCGCTGTCAGCAGTATGATCCTCAACTGGGCCTTGGGGCTGTTCGTGGATACTGGATGGGCTATCGTCCTGGCAACAATCTTCGCAGCTGGTTTGGGCATAATCCTGATCAAGGAGGATGTATGAAAATCCTGCTTGTGATTATTGGTATGGCGCTGGTTACATATATTCCCCGTCTGTTGCCTGCACTGTTTTTGGACCGCTTCCAGTTTCCTGATTGGTTCAAAAAATGGCTCCAGAGTATTCCTTACGCAGCCCTGGGGGCATTGATCTTTCCAGGTGTGCTGCTGGTAGAGAAGGATAAACCTGTGTTGGGATTGGCTGGGGGATTGATGGCTTTTTTCCTGTCTCTCCTTAACTTGCATATCACGCTGGTGATGGGGGGTTCGATCTTGATCGTGATCCTGCTGCAGTATTTCTTTTACTGATTCTATTCTGGTAGATCGTCCAGTATTTGCTGTAGAGTGTTCTTGTAGCTCCGAAAAGCCTTCCGGCCGTTGGTTGTGAGCTGGATCTGGCTTTGTGGTTTCTTCCCTTGGTACCCCTTAATGACATTGATGTATCCGGCATTTTCCAGTTTTCCAAGGTGGGTTGCCAGATTTCCCCAGGAAAGCCCGCTCTGATTCTTCAAAAAGACATAGTCCAGGCTTTCAACAACATAAAGCATCATCAGAATCCGCAGCCTTGCCGGAGCGTGTATGATCTGATCGATGTCAGCTAAAAGGTTATCAAGTGGATCATTTTCCCTCATATCAGAACCTCTTTATCCTGGGGAGGGTATTTTTTCAGGAGGCGGAGTAAGATGAATAAACCGGTGGTGATCAAGACAGCAGATAGGAAGCCGAATGTTACCGGGAATCCGTGATGGGAAAATCCATGGAGCTGATAGAGATATTCGCCAACAACTGGCGCTGCAGAAATCATGATGCCATAGAAATAGAGCTGAGGGAAATCCAGCATGTATCCAGCGAGGCTGAAGCCAAGCAGGAGGATAATGGAAAATCTGGCGGAAACGGTCCATCCTGAGACTTCTTTGAATTGTATAAATGACAATATACCTAATAAAAGCGCTATCAAATTAAATACCAGGATAATGATGTTTAAACGCTTCAGTCGCTTTTTCCTGTATGTCCCGTATTAAATTTTTCCAACTCTGGGTTGAACGACTTTTTTTCGAAAAGCCCGAAAACCGAATATCACGATTATCCAGAGGGGGAGAAATACCATCGATGACCAGAAATCTCCCAACCTATCGCTTAGAAAGATAGGCAAAACAAACATCAATAACATCAATCCAATCTGGATATCAAGAATGCCATCCTGTGTTGATACACGATACATACTCTTTTCTAAATCTTTTAAGCTTGTTTTTGCAGCCATAACAACTCCCGCTTTGTCTTCTGGTTAAAAAGAACTTTGTAATACAAAGTAAATATAGCAAAATAATATCTCTTTGTTAAGCCGTGAAGTGAGGTTGAAATTATTTCTATGATGATTGCTAATTTTGGCTATAATTGATTCATAATCAAAGTAAAAAAAGGAATTAATGAACCGAAATTGTGTTGTGTATTTGAAAAAATTATGTCAGGATATCCAACAACGCCCAGTGGGTAGTGAGGGCAATCGTCGGGCGACCGCATTTTTCCAGGAAGTTATGGATGAATTTGGCTGGGAAGTTGTATCAACACCTTTCCAGGCAATGGATTGGCAAGATGGGGGGGCAGAACTTAGGATTGGAGGAAAGGAATTTCAAGTATTCCCCAGCCCGTATTCTGAAGGATGTTCGCTGGAATCCAATCTAATTAGTGCTGGGTCTCTAGGGGAACTGGAAAAGACTAATGCCGCTGGAAAATTATTACTTCTCCATGGTGAGTTGACCAAAGAACAACTGATGCCCAAAAACTTTGTCTTTTATAATCCGGAAGAACACCAGCAGATCATTTCCATTCTGGAAAAGAAAGAACCAGGGGCGATCCTAACAGCTACCAGCCGAAATGCTGCGCTGGCTGGAGGAGTTTACCCATTTCCACTGATCGAGGATGGGGATTTTCAGATACCATCAGTCTTTCTGACAGAAGAAGAAGGAAATAAGCTACTTCTAATGATTGGACAGATTGGCACTCTGAAATCAAATGCCAAACGATTTCAGACTGCAGGATATAACCTGGTTGCCAGAAAAGGGCAGGATCATAAAAGGCGAATAGTAATATCAGCCCATATCGATGCCAAAATTAATACACCAGGAGCCATTGACAATGCTACTGGAGTGATCGTCCTCTTACTTCTGGCAGAAAAATTGAAGGACTATCAGGGTGATACCATGATCGAATTGCTGCCCTTTAACGGGGAAGATTATTACGCAGCTTCTGGACAAATGATCTACCTGGAACAAAATCAAGGCCGATTTGAGGAGATCCTGATAAATATAAATATTGATGGAGCTGGATTCCACGAAGGGCCATCTGCTTTTTCACCATTCAATTTGGGGGAGAGAACTCAACAGTGTCTTGATGAAGTCCTGACTTCTATGGAAGGTATAGACGAAGGAGGCCCGTGGTACCAGGGAGATCACAACATATTCCTCCAGCAGGGGGTGCCTGCAATTGCAATATCTTCCCAGTGGTTCCTGGAGAATATCGACAGTCAGGAGATAACCCATACGCCCAAGGATCATCCAGATATTGTTAATTGTGATAAATTAGTTGATATAACCGAGGCATTGCATAGATTTATTTTGAAGGCATATCTGTCATGATAGTAAAATCGAGGTATCTATGAACGATCATTCTGACGAAACCGATCTGGATCACCTGATCAAAAATATGCAGCCAATTTTGGAGGACGAGGACCTGGTATTTTGCAGTCTTTCACCAGCTCTGGCGGAAGAGTATTTTGTTTTATGCCAGGGCTATTATGTTGAAAGGGAAGGGATAACAGTGATCATCGGGAGACATCTTGCTGATCTGAACCAACTGCCCTATGATTATCATTTTAAGAGAATCACCCTTAATGTTCATTCCAGCCTGGCCGCAGTAGGTTTTTTAGCCCGGATAACAGAAGTGTTGGCCGCCCAGGGATTTTCAGTGAACGTGGTCTCCGCTTATTATCATGATCACCTTTATATACAATCTGACCAAGCCCAGGCAGCATTGGATACTTTATTGCTTTGGCAGGATAAAATGTCGCAGCAAGATATTGAGTAATCTGGTAACGAAGATAGCCCTAAAGGGTTTACTCTGATATGGAAAGTAATATTCAGAATTGAGGAGTTTTATATGAAAAAATGGGGTTGGATCATCCAGATCTTTTTCCTGCTGATATTGGTCGGAGCTGGTGTTTATTTGGTCAATTCGATTCAAAATTCGATCTCGAGCCAACTACTCCCTGTCAGAGAAATGACAGATAATCTTTCGACCCAAATATCCGTTGTTCTCCATCCCACACCGACTATTCTTCCAGATCCCGTCACCATCGTACATGAAGTGCGCACTCTGGCCCGCTTGGAAACCATTAAATTCAGCTTGGAAAAGATTATTACAGCGGAAACCCGCCAGGGAATATTTAGTTGGTTGGTTGGTGATCGTTTGATCCTTGTCGCTCATGGCGAGGTTATCGCTGGTATTGATTTGAAGAAACTTGATCCAGAAGCCCTTGAAGTGAGGGGAGGTGTCTTATATGTCCAACTTCCAGATCCTGAGATCTTTGTGGTCGCGATTGATAATGAACAATCTTATATTTATGACCGTGATACCGGATTATTCACTCACGGAGAAGTGAATCTAGAATCAGATGCCAGGCTGGCAGCTGAGATCGAGATCGAAGAAAGTGCTTTGAAAGATGGCATATTGGAACTCGCTGCTCAAAACGCAGAAAGCTACCTGGGAGGATTGTTTAGGGAGTTGGGTTATCCTGAAGTGATCTTTGAGTAGAAGCAATATTTTTTATAAAACCAATGGGACAATGTCCTTCAAAAGGACTTTGTCCCTTTTTTTTCTTATGCGATAAAATAAACAGGTTGATCAAGAACTAGACGGATCACTATAATCTCATCATGAATGACAACATAAAAAAACGTTGGATCATCCTCTATTATTGCTTTTCTATTTACGTCGGTGTGTCAGGCGCTGTATTTGGTCCTTCGTTGTTGAAGCTGGTTGAACAAACCAATTCCAGCCTTGGGGTTATCAGCCTTATTTTCCCAACCCGTGCTTTTTCTTACCTGGCGGGATCCTGGATTGCAGGATTATTATTTGATAAATATCGGGGACATAAATTATTAGTCAGGATTCTCCCGTTCATCGCGATCACCCTGATTATGATCCCCTTTATGAAGACCCCCTGGGGGTTGATTCTCGTTTCCATGATCATGGCTCTGGCCACTGGTATGGTGGATGTGGGGTGCAATAGCCTTCTGTTCCGGGTGCCGGATATCAAATTAGCTCCTGCTATGAACGGATTACATTTTTTCTTCGGGCTGGGAGCATTTATTGCCCCGCTGACGCTAGCTGGATCCCTTAAGTTAACAGACGGCATACAATGGGGATTTTGGGGTTTGGGTTTGGTGTCGATTTTGATCCTGGTCCAGTTTATAAATCTTCAAGAACCCGCATTTAGAAAATCCTCACAACCCGAAGGTCTGCAAACAGAAAAAACCAAGTTAGATAACCGAACACATATAATCTGGGTAATCGCAATATTTTTCTTTGCATTTGTTGGTGTAGAGGTTGGATATGGAGATTGGTTGTCAGCTTATTCCATAACATCCGGTTTGGCAACTGAACAAGCGGCGATTCTGTTAACTTCCACATATTGGGGAGCATTCACATTCAGCCGATTGATCAGTATTCCTTTAGCTACGAGAATCAAACAAAAAAAGATCCTCCTGGTAAATATTGTTGGAGCTGTGTTAGGACTTGGGTTGGTATTCCTAATACCCAACCAATCCAGGATACTTTGGCTCGGAACTATTATTTTAGGTTTTTCTGTAGCTCCCTTGTTCGCTACAATGCTTACCTTTTCAGAGAGTTTAATGCCTATGACTGGTAGAGTGACCAGTATATTTTTTATCAGCGGGAGTTTGGGATCTATCTTCCTGCCCTGGCTGATCGGCAGATCGGTAGAAGATCTGGGACCGAGATACATTATCCAGGTTCTGTTCCTGACCCTACTCTTGGCAGTTGTAGTGTTTGCACTATTGATGCAAGTATCAAAGAAAAAACCGCAGTGAATTGGGGTGCACTCCAGAATACTGCGGTTTTAATTGATTGATTAAGCGCCTTCCGGCACTTTACCGCATTTCATTTTCAGGGATAACATATAACCCTGCATCCTTCAATACATAGATCAAAGCATCGGGTTTTTCCTCGAGGAACTGAGAGACAAAACCTCTTAAACTCTCTTCTGGAGATCCTACGTCAGGGATAGCAACAATCCTGTAGGTCTGTAATAAATCACCCGGGTCCATTTCACTGAGGATTTTGATCTGATTTTCCCCTAAACTTTTTAACATCCGTAAAATATCCACTGGTTTTTGATTTCCGATTCGGAATGTTTCCTTGCTGCAGGTATTGTCGATCACCCAGTTGAGAGCATCATCCAGGTTCATGTCCTGGACTGCTTCCATGGCATCTTGATATCCGACTGAACCAACTCCGAATTGACAGGGGGCTAACAAGAGAACTGTACCCCCCGGTTTTTTAGCGGCGTTCCAGGCTGCATGAGTTCCTTTACCTGCCTGATAAAGATTTATTCCAACTTTACCAACCGAGACTATCACCAGGTCAGCAGCTTGATCAACATGAATCACTCGCCGATCGTATAAGAGCTCATTAGCCAGATCATGAAGGGCGATGATATCACCAGCATTCAAGCGGGTAATTTTCTTGTGATCCATGATGGCATCGATGCAGAATATTGGGGTGTGATCCTGAACGATTGTTGCCATTTCCTTCATATCGGAGATAACAGGATTACCATCGGTATTTCCCAATCTGCAGGCTGCTTTGAATCCAGTCTCATTATCAAACATCTGAGTGTGGTTTGTATTGATTGTCACTCTGCCAGCCAAACCAGGGAAGAGTTGTTTAACCGTTCCAGCCACTCCGGCAAAATAGTGATATTCAGAGTCGGTAACAGGAATTAATATACAAGCATTGAGCGCGTCCTGATTAATGGTAATTGGTGTATTTCTGCTTGAAACGCCTAGGTCAGCGAGATTATTCTGGTCGTCATGGATCAAGATCTGATCTTTATATTCTTGGAAGATATCATCTCCAAGGATTCGTTCCCTGATTTCTGTCTCGGATGGTGGACGATGTGTTCCACTGGCGATCAAGATGCCCAGGTCTTCTTTTTGCACTCCACAGATATCAATCAGATATGGTAAAAGCAAAGGATAGAGGATCCTGGTATGACGGTTGGGTCTGGTATTATCATCTGCAATCAAAAATACCTTTTTCCCACAACCAGGATAATGCTCAGCCACCAATTCCTTTAATGGGGAAGCGTTGACCGGATTTTCGAGAGCGTGGATTAAATCACTATTAAGATCTGTAATCTCAGATTGAATATCAGGCGAATCGATCACCCGGACAGTTCCCCGATCTTCTGGGATGAATTTGGAAAGGGTTTGATCTCCGTATTCGATACTAATATCACGAAAAGCCATAATGTCTCCTACCGGTAAATGATTTTGTTTACTCTAATGCATCACTAAGTATTTTGCAAGGTACATATTGGTGATTTTCTAGATCTCTCCAATCAGGGATCGACCAGTTGAAGAGCTATGATAAAATGTGGACTGATTTAAGGTGATGGAGTCCACCGATAACCGCAATAATGCTGATGACTCCTAGATATTCTCACTAGGAGAGTCAGAGCTATGCAAAACCTGTTATTAATAGGGTTAGGTGGATTTATGGGGGCTTTATTGCGATATGGTGTCAGCGGATTTATTCAGACCTGGTCAAAAAGCATCAATTTCCCTTATGGAACCCTGGTCGTTAATTTATTGGGCTGTCTATTGATTGGCATGTTATCTCAGGTTGCAGAAGTCCGGGGAGTAATTTCACCGGAAGCCAGGTCTTTTATTTTTATCGGATTGTTGGGCGCGTTTACTACTTTTTCCACTTTTGGGAACGATACCGTTAGCCTATTCCGTGAAGGGGAAAACTTGCTTTCCTACATTAATATTGGTTTGCACCTGGTTTTGGGCTTATCCGCGGTCTGGCTTGGCCAAACTCTGATCTCACAACCTTGGAAATAAATTAGCTCAATAAGGATGCCTGATCCAGTCAATTTATTGATCATGCAACCTATTCTATGTGCTAATCCAAACCTATCTCACGGGCAATATCTTCAGCTAAGGCAAATTCTTCTGGAGTATTTAAATTCATGAAAGTATGCTCGGAGCCGGTGATATTTAGCGTCTCTTCAGGATCCAGGATCTTCAGATTTGCTTCTTTATGCCAGGCTTTCATCCGCCACATATCCTGGTCTATGGCATGTTCCACTAAGGCCAAGCAGCTCTCTCTCCGATAAATTGCGTGCAGCGGTTCAAGTCCATTAATTGTGCTTGGGATAATTCCATCCAAATTTGATCCTTGGATACTCTCAGTCATAAACCTGATCAATTGAGGACTGGCAAAGGGCATATCCACTGCGACCAATCCTACTAGGGGAGTGTTAGCCACAGAAAGCGCTGTTAACAAACCACCCAGAGCGCCCCGCCCAGGGCGCACATCCCCGAAAACCGGCAATCCAAACTCCAGATAGGGAGGAGCGTTGTTAGAAATTATCAGCATTTCAGCGTTTAGCTGCTGGAATCGATCTATCAACCGTTTAATTAAAGGAGTATCTAAAAAGGGGAGGAAACCTTTGTCCTTGCCCATACGGGAGGATTCACCACCAGCCTGAAGAACAATAGTGATCATAATCAGATTATAATGAGATTGGTTAGGTTTTGGAATTGAATTTCGATTGCCCGGGAGATATTTGACATGAGTCTCGAAGATATTCTCGATCGCATGGTGACCACAAGTGAGCTGGCAGTAACTCTCGCCGACCAGTCAATTCAATGCCTGGCCTGCGCCCATCAATGCAAGATCAAACCTGGACAGAGAGGTGTCTGCAAGATCCGCTTTAATCAAGATGGACGTTTAATGGTCCCCTGGGGATATGTATCCTCTCTCCAGGTTGATCCAATTGAAAAGAAACCCTTTTATCATTTTCTGGCTGGCGCAAACGCGTTGACCTTTGGGATGTTGGGATGTAATTTACGGTGTGGCTACTGCCAGAATTGGTTAACATCTCAAGCTTTACGAGAAGAAGGTACCGGGCATCTGGCAGAGTATCTCAGAAAGATCACTCCAGAAGCCCTTGTTGAATACGGGGTTCAATCTGGAGCTGAAGTTGTCGCGTCCTCGTATAACGAACCCCTGATCTCATCCGAATGGGCCAGGGAAATTTTCAAGTTAGCAGGAAAATCAGGTTTGCGGCAAGTTTATATCTCTAATGGATTTGCCACAAAAGAAGTATTGGATTTCCTGGGATCGAACCTGCAAGGTTTCAAAGTTGATTTAAAAACAATGCAGCCAGACCATTACCGGGAACTTGGTGGCGATTTACAGCCAGTATTGGATAGCATCCTCTATGCCCATCAATTGGGGTTATGGGTGGAAATTGTAACCTTACTGGTTCCTGGATTTAACGATTCCGAATCTGAACTGCAGGAAATGGCTGCATTCATCCATTCTGTATCACCAGAAATTCCCTGGCATGTAACGGCATTCCGTCCAGACTATAAAATGCTGGATAAACCGAGGACTGCTCATCAGCAGATCATAAACGCAGTTGAAATAGGTTATAAGGAAGGGCTTCAATATGTATATGGGGGCAATATGCCCGGCAGCTTAGGAAAATTCGAACATACTTATTGTCACCACTGCCAAGCGCTGTTGATCAAACGCCGTGGATTTTCCATTCAGGATTATCACATCACTCCAGAAGGTTTGTGCCAGGTATGCAAAACGAAGATACCAGGGATTTGGTCTGCTACTCCGCCTAAAAAGAGGCTCTTTCCTTTTTAGCTAGTATTGAGGTTTATTTGGTTAATTGCAGGTGAAGGACATTCTGATCAATTCCCCCAAATTGGTATTTGTAGATTTCATCTCCACGCATGAAATCCAATTCAGTTTTTCCTTGTTCAATTGACCAGTTAATGATCTTACTTAAAAGTACCCAGCCCGGCGAAAGGTTCTCGAATACAGAATTGATCCCGGAGTTATAGATCCAGATCTTCTCGTTATAATCAAAATTCAAATATCCGGCAGCCTTGATATTTCCGACTGTGAGGAATGCCAGCTGCAGCCATCCTTCATCAAAGGCTGCCCGGGTGCTATCTTTGATTTGTTTTTTCATCTGATCTGTCAGGAACTTTTCTTTTTCTAGATTGTTTGCCATTAAATCAAAGAAATCATTCAATTCCTGCTCTAGATCATGTTCCTTATTGACAATATACCAGTCGACTGGCAAGAAATATGAATCGGCGTTTCTGTTTTTTCGGGAGATTTCTTGTCTGTAACGATCTTCAAGTGAATCCAGATAAGCCTGCCAGTTTGACGGCAATTGAACAGCTGGTGCAGGTTGGATGATTTCTGCTTTGAATTCAAAGCCTGCAGTCTTGGCTGCTTTTTCCATCAACGAGGTAGTAGGCGAGTTCTCTGGAATGTTATACAGATCTACAGTTTTCCAGGGAGGAGCAAGATCTGAAGATAAGTAAGCGAATATTTCTGTTATGAACCCCGATAGGTTTGCTGGCGAGACGATCAGATCCAGATAATCAGAGATTTCATAACTCCCAATAAAATGAACCTTCTGATTTGTAATAAAAAAAGGGGCAATTCCGGTCAGTCGTTTGTCCGGATCCCGTTGGACAAGAATAGCAAGATCTGCACTATCCCATTCTCCACCACCCAGGTTAAACCACCACTGGGATTGGAATTCATGGCGCAGGAACGGCACATGACTTGCACTTTGAGATAAGAGTGCATTCCAATCGTCTTTGAGTTGGAGAAAGTCAGGCGTGGAATGGATTAATTCGATGGTCATGCAGTCCTCTGTGTTGGTGAGTGGTTTCGAACCTCATTTTACCAGTATAATAAAGGCAGCAAAACGATAAAATCGGAAGATGATTATGGCTACCAATTTCAACCTCAACATACTGCCCATTTTGCGGAAAATGGATAAAACGGTTTCTGTGATACCGGGATTATTCATCACCAAACCTCCCAGGCGATCCCCCAGAAGGCGGGGTCAGGAAAGGTTAGTATTGCATTTGCATTTAGCCGGCAATGCACCGCTCTCTGATACAGCGATGGAGCAGCTCCTTACTAAATTGACTGAGGTTTATTATCAGACTGATGGATCTACCACATCTGCTTTGCGCAATGTAACCGATGTGCTGAATAAATACCTCCTGGATCGAAACTACAGGGCAGCTACAAAAGGATTGAAAGCTACTGGATATCTGACCCAAGTCGTTCTCCGAGAAGACCGGGTTCTCTATGCCCAATGCGGCCCATCGTATATCTACCAGATCACTGGAGATGTTGTTGAAGATCTGCATGATCCAGAATTATCTGGTTCAGGGTTGGGTTTAGGTAAGTCTTATAAGGTGAGATATCACCAGATTAACCTTCAACCAAATCAGCTTCTTATCCTGACCCCGAAAACACCCAATACCTGGACAGATAACCTCTTCAAAAATTTGACTAGAATGAAACACAGTGCCTTAGTTCAAAGACTATTGCATAAATTGGAAGAGGACTTGGAAGCGGTCTTGTTTTTCCCGGTAGATGGTGGAGGTGAAGTAAATGTCATTGAGCCCAATTGGGGAATGGGTGTCGGAGCTCTGCAAATGGCGGAATTGGATCAGGGTGGAGCAGTAGAAGAAATGGTTGATGATGAACCGCACCCTGTTGAATCTCCAATCCAGATTCCCGATGATACAGATGAGCCAGTACTTATACCTGATATTAAAAAGGAACTTCCCCAAAAAGAAGAATTTGTCAGCCCGCGCCGCAATGTGGATAAAAAACCGGGATTAGCTTCCCAAGTAGCAGCAGAGATCGGACCGGCTATTAATGATATTCAAGGATCAAAAGCCTGGTCGGTTCTCAGCAACGCAGGGGGATCTGTAGGAGATGCGTTTCGAAAAGGCTGGCATTCAATCCTGGGTTTGATAAGCAAGATGCTTCCGGATGACCAGATTTTGGACCTTCCATCTTGGAGTCTGAGCATGATCGCGATCTTAGTTCCAGTTGTGATGGTGGTGTTTGGCAGTGTGTTCTATATCAAACGGGGCAGAAACCAACTTTATGATGATCATTTTTCCCAGGCTAAAACTTTGTTGAGCCTGGCCCAGACTCAAATAGATTCACCGGAATATTATTTTACTATTTCAGAAGCAATGGATCAGATCTCAGCCGCTAGAAGTTATCAACAAACTGATGAAGTGGAAGAGTTGTTTTCTACCCTGCGCCTTGAACTAGATACTTTGGACCGGGTCACCCGGTTAAATTACGAGCCTCTCTTCAGTCGTGGGTTGGGTGCGGATGTGACTATATCCAAGATTGTTGTGACTGCCTGGAATGATCTATATATGCTAAACGAAGATTACGGAACGGTGATCTGGGCTCAGTCCAATCCGGATGGATACAAGATCATTGACGATTTCAGCTGCGGCCCTATTGATGGGCATATTACTGTTGGCCCGCTGGTGGATATTGTTGCCTTGCCGACATCACAGGAAGACCAGGCGACCATCCTTGGGATTGATAAGGATCACACGATGATCTTCTGTTACGCGGATCTGACGGAAACGCCAGTGATCTTTGAGGACATCTCTTATACACTTGGCCGGGGACCAGCTAAGGCGATCACTATGTCCAGCAGCACGCCCTATAATTTATATATCCTGGATCCGGAAAAGCGAGCGATTTGGATCGAATACCAGAGCCAGAACTATCATGAAGGTTCTGAATATTTTGGCGCTATCGATTCTCCGGAAATGGCAGATTCCATTGAATTGGTGACTAATGGTAGTGAGTTATTTATTCTGCACGAAGATGGTTATGTTACTAAATGTGTGACAGAGAGAGCAGACGCTGACCCACTTTGCACAACTCCTTTTGATTTTTCAGACCCACGATCAGGCAGCGAATCTGGACCTTTCTTCGCGGGGGCCAATTTTGATTCCTTTACGATCAAAGGATCACCAGGAATAGCTGTATATATGCTGGACTCGAAAGAACAAGCCTTATACCGCTTTAGCACTCAGCTGGAGTTTCAGGAACAGTTCCGGCCGATTGATGGCATTATTGATCAACCGGTTACTGCGTTCACTATCACAATGAGTGACCGTGTATTTATGGCGGTAGATAATCAAATCTATACTGCTCAACTTCTTCCCTGAGAAGGAGATCGTTACACATAAAGATCCGTAACCTATCTTGGGTTACGGATCTTTTTTTATCAAAGTCTGGCGATTTTATTCGTCTACTTCTTCTTCATCCTCAAGATCTTGTTCTTCGAATAACTCAACCCCTGGGGCTTGAAGTACAACTGCTGTGATATTGTCATGTCCCCCCCGCAAGTTAGCCAGGTCAACCAGCTTTTGAAGCTGCTCATCTTTGTTTCCTTCAACCACCAGGATCTCGAGAATTTCCTCATCCGCTACCAGATCTGTGAGTCCATCCGTGCAAATCAAAATTTGGTCACCGGGTACGAGTGGTAATCCTTGGTTAGCTTTAGCTTGTTCCTGGTTTTCTTTTGAGTCCATACATAACCGCAGGTCTGGATTGATTGGATCAGATGATCCGAGATAACTTCGAATCAGATGCCTTCGGGGGTGACTACGGGCTTCCTCGGAGTTGATCACTCCAACCTCCAACGCTTCCTGAACCCAGGTATGATCTACATTTAATTGTTGGATTACATTATCCCGTACTAAATATAATCTTGAATCACCAAGAGTAGCGATGTACAGGGCTGAGTCGATCACCAAGGCACAAGCCACTGTGGACCCCATTCCTTTTTTGGAAGGATCGCTAGCTGCTTCACTCGTGATGCTGTGATTGGCTTCCAATAGAGCGCTTTTTAAGATCCATAAGGGATCTGTCCCATCGCTTTCTTCTACTGAGGAAATTATCGTCGCAACAGCTATTTTTGATGCTATTTCCCCTGCCTTGTGGCCGCCAATCCCATCAGCTATTATTGCCAGCAGAACAGGTGTATCATCATCCTCGTTTAGCATAAAAGCGGTTACTTCAAATGAATCTTCATTTAATCGCCCTTTGCTTCCTGGGTCTGTGATCGATGCTGAGTCGAGATGATGGTGTTTACTAGGGATCACGTTCTTTTCTCCTCCGTCACAAGAGGTGTTTCTATGATTGGCATGACTTGAAATCTGAATATTGCTTCTCCAATGTGTATGATATCACCATCTTTTAGGAATTGGGGTTCACTGCTTTTGATTTGCTGATAGTTTATCCAGGTACCAGCTGTGGACCCAAGATCAGTGATCTGGTATTTTCCATCGTCCAGAAAGTTGATAACAGCGTGTTCGTTGATTACGGAAGGATGTTTGATCTGGATACCATTGCCTGGTTTTGACCTGCCGATTTTTATCTCTTTTGCATCACCCCGGATAGGTTCGGGGAATAATTGCTGCGACACATCATTGATAGCGATCAGCCGGTACGGTTTTATCATTTGCTGAGAGCTATCTTGAAGGCCGTTATTTTTACCCGGTAGAATTTTTCTGACCAGGGTCTTGGATTTTGTGAATTTTACCCATTTTGAGGAAAATATTTGAAATATATTTGTCACACCTGGTTGGATCCTTCCCTGGGATATGAAGATGAAAAGCGCCAATCCTGCCATTAGGATCACTGCCAAACCAGCCAGGGCAGGGGCATTCGCTTGGATGATGCTGGGGAGATCTGGAGGTGGGATGATAACCTTGATCTCAACTGGAGTCTCTACACTTAACCTTGTTAAACCAAGTATGTCAACAGCTTCAAGGGAAAGGTGATGTATGGCGTTGGCCTCATATGAACTGATGTCCCATACGAATTGATCATAAGGCGGAGATGTTTTTCTATCGACGATCTCCCCATCCACACGAAATATCAACTCCTCAAGATCCCTGGGATGATTATCAGGAAATTCCAATATGATTTTTAATGGAACAGCTTCTGGTTGAAAGGTCTGAATGGTGTTATCACCAGAATTTTCTTCCATTATCTCCCGGGTTATCTCCTTGGGAGGTGAGATAAAAATCGGATTTGGAGGTTGAATATCAAGGAAAAATTCACGCATACCGACTAATGGAGAAAGTGTAGATTCTACACTTACTTCCAGAGTTTGGGTACCTGGGGTCACGATCTGGGAGCGATAATTAAGTAGATATGTGCTTCGCAGCGGTTCAAGTAATTGTTCAAGGTCTGCCAGTGGTTCATCTCCAGAAAACGGTATGAATAATCCACCGGTATCCATGGATAGATTCTGAAGTTTAGTAGCCCCCGCAGTTGAGAAGAATGCAGGTGATGATATTAATATGGTATAGACCCTGACCTGATTATCTGCAGCTTGGGAGATCAAGTTGTCAATTGCAGCAAACCCTTCTGTGGTTGGTTGACTGGTATAAAGCAGCACAATACGCTTCATGCCAGGTTGATCGACCGGGTCGGAAGCGATACTGATCGCTTTGGCGAGTACGTTGAAATTGGATTCGGTCTCCCGAAGGTCTGGATCATATCCTTCCAGGATCGATATCACATCAGATTTTTCTTCGAGGTGGGAGTGCTCCAAACCATCATTGGAGACAATGCTAATATTGTCAGGCGCTGAGTTCTGCGGTAGGGCTGCCCAGTTTAATAATGACTGTTGAATATAGTCGAAGCGGGATACGCCGTTGATATCCTGGATGGCAAATGGATTGGACAGATTAAAAGCAGCTACAAGTTGGATCCCGGGACTGAGGGTTTGGAAGTCCAGTATTTCTTGATTTATTCCGTTTTCATGGAGTGTGATTTGATCAGCAGTCAGATTAGTAATTCTTCTGCCATCTCTATCGTTTACATCAATATAGAAGGTAATTTCTGGGTAAGTTGCCAGATCAGGTGCGGAGAGGGAAATCTCTCTGGCAGCTTGGGCTCTTACCTGGGAGGAAGAGATTATCAAGATCAGGCAAAGCAGAATCAGGCTTTGTAAGCTTTTTTTGAGGTTCATATTTTTTGTGACCATTGATTGCCATTGTACCAAAAAGGGGCCAAGCATCCGCTATCTGTTTTATTAACATTAGCTAAAGATTAAACACCAGAGGAACTAGAGAAAATAATGGTTGTGATAGAATTTGGAGTATTGAAAATCACGATAAAAATCAAGAAAAACCTGCAAAATTATGACAGAATTCATCCTCGCATCAAAGTCTCCAAGGAGAAAGACCCTTCTCCGGAACTTAATTGACCCATTTTTCGTCGTTAATTCAGAAGTGGATGAGCGGGGTATCCCTGGTGAAAAGCCAGATGATTTTGTGTTGCGTCTTGCCAGGGAAAAAGCATTTACGGGGGGGAAAGGTGTTTTGGCCAAATCTCCCGATAATACCTTTGTGGTAGGGGCGGATACCATTGTTGTTGATGGGACTGAAATCCTGGGAAAACCGCTGGATGAGATGGATGCTGCCAGGATCCTGAAGCAATTGCGAGGTAAAACTCACAAGGTGCTTTCAAGTATAGCTCTTTATAATCTATCTACCGGGGATATTCAAACCCGATTGGTATGCACTGAAGTGGTAATGAGAGAGTATACTGATGATGAGATTCAGGATTATATAACCAGTGGTGATCCAATGGATAAAGCGGGAGCTTATGGTATTCAGAACAGTGATTTTAATCCAGCCCGGGAACTTTTTGGGTGTTTCGCTAATGTTATGGGTTTACCTCTTTGCCATTTAGCAGTATTAATGAAAGAGGTGGGTATTGAGACTGACCACACAGTCGCGAATCGCTGTCAGGAATCAATTAATTATCAGTGTCCGATCTACTCCGATGTGTTGGCAGGAAAAAAAGGACATAGTACAGAGAGTAAATGACTATGAAAAAAATCATATTAATACTTATTCTATTTACCTTGATCGCTGGTTGCAGTAAATCAACTCCGGAAAGCACACTGCTATCTGGAGAAACTCCTACACCTGGGTTAGCTCCACCGGAGGTTCAGACAACACAAGCTCCAGATGTAGAGGTAGCTGCTATCGAATTTCTGGAATCCTGGAAAACAAATGATTACCAGGCAATGTATTCGATGTTAAATTCCTCAAGCCAGGAAGCGATCACTGAGGAGGAATTTTCACAGATATACCATGAGGTGTCTGTCGAACTTGCCATGGAATCCCTGGAATATGCGATCTTGTCGTCCTTTGTTGATCCCAGCCAGGCCCAGGTTGCAGTCTCAATTAATTACAATAGTTTATTGATCGATGATCTCAAACGGGATATTATTCTCCTGCTTAACCTTGACGATGGGATTTGGAAGGTCAATTGGTCAAGAGGTCTGATCTTCCCTGAGTTGGAAGGGGATAATATGCTCCAGTTGACCCGCTTGGTTCCTACCAGAGGAAATATCTATGACCGGAATGGCAGCGTGATCGTAGCTTATGCTGATGCAATTTCAGTAGGTCTTACCCCTTCCCAGATCAACCCTAAAAAAGAAGATAAGGTTTTGGAAGAATTAGGGCGCACCCTTGATATGCCACCGGAAGTGATCTATGCCATGTACGAGGATTATCCGCCAGGAGTGGATTGGTATCTTCCCCTGGGCTCGACCTCCATGGATGCCATTGAACCCCGCCTCAGTATTCTCGAAGGTTGGACAAATAACGGGGTACTGCTGCGGAACTTTGATGGCAGGTACTATTTTAATGGTGGCGCAGCACCCCAGGCCATTGGGTATGTTCGTTGGATACAGGAAGCTGAACTGGATGCCTATCGCATTCAGGGATACTCAAAAGGTGAAAAAGTAGGTGGGCAAGGTTTGGAATATTGGGGAGAGGATTACCTCACAGGTGATCGGGGAGGTATCCTCTATGTAGTCAATCAAGAAGGCGAAACCATTTCTCAATTAGCGAGGGAAGAGGCGGCCCCGCCTGCAGAGATTTACACGACCTTTGAAAAAGAATTCCAGCTGGAAGTCCAAAAAGCGCTCTATGGTTATAACGGAGCAATAGTTGTCATGGAAATAGATACTGGGCGCATTTTGGCCATGGCGTCGAATCCTTATTTTGATCCGAATGCTTTTAATTCTGATTATTACAATTCCTCATTCTTATTGCAGGAATACTATAAAGCAGATCAAAAATCTCCTTTCCTGAACCGTGCTACCCAAGGTTTATATCCCTTGGGATCAGTATTCAAAGTAATCACCATGGCAGCCGCTCTGGAGACCGGAGAGTTCAAAGAAAGTGATGTATATGACTGCGATTATTTCTTTAATGAGCTGGGCGGAGTCACCCTCTATGACTGGACCTATGACCACTTCCTAGAAGATGATGAGACACCTCCTAGCGGTAAGCTTACATTGACCGAAGGCTTAATGCGGTCCTGCAATCCTTATTTCTGGCATATCGGACTGCACCTATACCAAAATGGTTATCCAGAAGCGGTTTCGGAGATGGCTAAAGGATTTGGATTGGGATCGTTGACTGGCATTGAAACCCTGGAAGAAGAGCCCGGAAATATCCCCGCTCCAAGATCTGAACTGGATGCCACCAACCAGGCTATTGGCCAGGGAGACACACAGGTCACCCCACTACAGGTTGTCCAATTTATGGCAGCGCTTGGTAATGGTGGGACCATGTACAGGCCGCAATTTGTGGAAAGCATCCGCAGCGCTGGTGGTGAGGAAATCTTCAGTTTTGAACCCGAAGAAGTTGGTGAACTTCCGATCAGCAGCACAACACGCAATATCATTAACAATGCCATGGTTCAGGTCGTGGACAATCCCCGCGGTACTGCAAATCACCGCATCAGAGGATTACAGATTAATGTGGCTGGAAAAACTGGCTCCGCGGAATCAGGTTCAGGGGAATCCCATGCCTGGTTTAGTGGCTACACAAATAATCAAAACGAAAACAAACCGGATATTGCTATTGTGGTAATCGCGGAAAATGCTGGGGAAGGATCTGATGTTGCAGCACCTATTTTCAGACGAGTTGTAGAGCTCTATTTTAATCAGGTGCTTCGTTATTACCCCTGGGAATCAGAAATTGGTGTCTGGTATATACCTGAGGATGATGCAGAATAATCAGGAAAAGGTGTTGAATGACTGAAGAGATCCGAGGACGCGTGATCCAGGCTCAATCCGGTTTTTTTAGTGTTGAAACCGGCGAGAAGGTCGTAATCTGTCAACTTAGAGGACGATTAAAGCAAGGCCGCAAGTTGGCTGACATTATCGCTATTGGTGATTGGGTGATCATTACAGAGCAGGAACCTGGCAAAGGTATGGTCGAAGAGGTTGAACCCCGCCAGTCAATGCTCTACCGTATGGCGCCAACAGCTAGGGGTGAGTTCAAACAAATCATTATTGCCAACCCCGATCAGGCTGCCTTTATTTTTTCTGTTGCTCAACCCGAACCCCGTTTGCCCATGTTGGACCGGTTTTTAGTCATTGCAGAAAGAGAATCAATAGATATATTAATTGTGGCAAACAAGGTCGATCTGGTTGGAATGAAAAAAGCTAAAGAATACTTTCAGCGTTATCAGAAGATTGGTTACAGGGTTTTTTACACTTCTGCGGTGAAGAACCGGGGCATTAATCAACTGAAGAAAGAGTTGATCGGAAAGACCAGTGTATTTGCGGGTCCGTCTGGTGCGGGAAAGTCCAGCATCCTGAATGCCATCCAACCCGGATTAGGTTTGGAAGTCAAAGAAGTAAGTGAAGCGACCAAAAAAGGGAAACATACTACTGTTTCTAGAAGTTTAATTCCGTTAAGTGGTGGAGGATATATTGCGGACACCCCGGGTTTAAAAGCGTTGGATCTCTGGGACATCACACCAGAAGAAGTGGATGGTTATTTTCCCGAAATCCATGAGGCGTTGCTGCACTGCCGGTTCAGTGACTGCACTCATACCCACGAACCAGGTTGTGCTGTGATCGAAGCTATTAAGAATAAGAATATTCATCCGGAGCGCTACCGGTCATATCTCCGTATGAGAGAAGTGGAAGAAGACAAGATACCATGGATCTAGAACGTAAATTACTTCTCATATTCCTGGTGATTTTGGTCTTGTTGATGTCCGCTTGTCTGGCGGAAAGTTCCCAAATTATTAACATCCCGGATAAGGACCAGGGACCCCAAATCACACCCTTACCGAGTCCGGTACCTGAAAAGATTCTTTCTGTTTGCCTGGGAGAAGAACCCACCTCACTATTTTTGTATGGAGATCAATCAGCTTCGGCCAGGATCATCCGTCAGGCAATTTATGATTGGACTGTTATCGACCCGTCTTTTGGCGCGATTTCTGCTCTCATTGAAAATATCCCTTCATTGGATAATGAGCTGGTCACCATTTCTCAAGTCGATGTCTTTCCGGGGGAACGTATTGTAAATCATAAAGGCAATCTAACAATCCTGGCAAATGGCATCCAATACCGACCTGCCGGCTGTTATGATCCCTCCTGTGTAGAAACCTTTGAGGACCAGGATTCAATTACCATGGATCAAATCAGGGTTGAATTTAATATTCGATCTGGCATCACCTGGTCGGATGGTACGCCGATAAGCGCTTCTGATTCTGTGTACTCGTATCAGGTCGCTGCACTAATTTATGGCTCTGGTGGCCCGAAGAAACTGCGCTATTCCTCCTCCTATCAGGTTGGAGGAGATGGAGAGATACTTTGGACAGGCCTGCCAGGTTATCTGGGTATCATTTCATATCCGGATCTGTTTTTTGATCCTTTACCAGAACATCTCTGGAAGAACCTAACCCGCGATGAACTGCTTACCTCATCCCAGAGTGTTGAACGCCCACTGGCCTGGGGTTCGTATCAGGTTGCTGAATGGGTGCATGGAGATCATATTACCTTGGTATCTAATAAGCTAAATTACCTGGTTTCTGATGGAGTGCCAGGTTTCGATGCCCTTGTTTTCCGCTTCGTTGGTAGTGCGGAAGAAGCGCTGGCAGCTTTTCAGTCTGGAGAATGCCAGCTGGTTGTAAATCAACCAGGACTTTCTGAATATGATGCTGAACTTATCCAGGATGCAGAGGATGGGGATCTGCGGATCTATCAAAGTGAGAATAAAGCCTGGGAGCAGCTCAGCTTTGGAGTCAATTCAAGGGATGGCAACCGGACTCTTTTGGCGGATATTGGATTACGTCAAGCATTGGCGGGCTGTATTGATAGAGAAAAGATCACTTCCACACGATTGGATGCCGGTGGGATAGTTGATGATTTTTTCTCTTCCTATCAATTCGATTTGGACGATCTGGAATTAACCTATACTTATCAACCTGTGGAATCCGGATTGTTACTAAAGGAACTGGGATGGTTAGATGAAGATGGGGATCCAGTAACTCCTCGAGTTGCGAATGAGGTGGCAGGTGTAGTTGACGGAACGAATATGAACCTCACACTCCTGGCTGCAGAAGCTGATCCGCTACCTATTGCAGTGACAGTGATCCAGGATGGGCTTGGCTCCTGCGGTATTGGGGTTGAGGTTGAATTACTGCCCCCTGCAGAACTCTTGGCCCCGGGACCAGATGGTCCGATCTTCGGTCGTAAATTCGATCTGGCATATTTTGCCTGGGCTGCTGGAAATTATCAACCTTGTCAGTTATTCATTTCAGATGAAATCCCTGGTTTATATCCTTCCTATCCAAAAGGTTGGGGAGGGATGAATGCGACGGGATACAGCAATCAGGGATTTGACAATGCTTGTGTGGATGTCTTAACAACGTTGTCGGACTCAGAAGATTATTCGAACTCTTTGGAAGAGATCCGTGAGATCTTCAGAGAAGAATTGCCAGCGCTATCGTTTTTATTCCGAAGAGAGATCATCATTTCATCACCTGAAATCGTAGGTTTGGAAAACGATCCATTTCCAATATTATGGAATCTTGAAGTGATTCAGTGAAATCAAGTTCTAGATTGAAACGAAAAAAGCTCGATGCTGACCAATGATATTTTCCAAACTCTCTGTAAAATGAGAAGTTTGGTCAGTTGAAGAAATGTTTCACATATGATAATATTTGCATACTGTGAAATATGCTTAATATCATGGGTTCCTTATTTCACAATCACGTCTTCTTTGTGGTAGAATTTTTCATTAAGGCTGTTCATAATACTGTATTTCTGATTATTTAATTGGAATCGAGTTGACATACCCGGAAAAGTAATCATAATCTAGCTAAAAAACTTTGTTTCTGAAAAAGTACAAAGCGCCATTTTTGTTACTGGAGGAGAGAATTGGATAATAGAGAAGTCATTCTTGATATTCAGGATTTGCACGCCAGGTTTCATACTCATGATGGAACGGTTCACGCGGTAAATGGTATTTCTTACCAGGTGCATGCAGGTGAGACATTAGGCATTGTGGGGGAAAGTGGCTGCGGTAAGAGTGTTTCCATGCTTTCCGTGATGGATTTGCTGGTAAAACCCCCGGCTGAAGTCCAGGCAGAAGCAATTTTATTCAAAGGAAAAGACTTACAGAAATTTTCAAAGTCTGAGATGCGGAAGATTCGAGGATCCAATATGACCATGATCTTCCAGGACCCGATGACCTCTCTTAACCCGGTATTGACGGTCGGATTTCAGATTAAAGAACCCCTCAAATTACACCTGGGCATGAGTGATCAAGAGGCCACCAAAAGAGCAGCAGAGCTTTTGGCGCTGGTGAATATCCCTGAAGCAGAAAGTCGTCTATCTGATTATCCCCACCAATTTTCAGGTGGCATGCGTCAGCGCGCAATGGTAGCTATTGCCCTGGCATGCAATCCCTCTCTATTGATTGCTGACGAACCCACCACTGCCCTTGATGTAACAATTCAGGCCCAGTTAGTTGAGTTGGTCAAAGAAATTCAAGCAAAATTGGGCATGGCTCTGATCTGGATCACCCATGACCTGGGAGTTGTGGCTGGCATAGCTGAGCGCGTGATAGTCATGTATGCTGGTTTTGTGGTGGAAGACTCCAAGATCGATGAACTCTATGGCAATCCGCTTCATCCTTATACAATGGCACTCTTGAATTCCCTTCCGCGGATAGATGAAGAAGCGGATGAGGGATTGGCCACTATTGAAGGTCTACCACCCAGCCTGCTAGATTGCCCCGACTGCTGCCCGTTCGAGCCTCGCTGTGTATATTCCAAACCCAAGTGTAAGGAGATGAATCCACTCCTGGAAGAGGTCGGACCCGGCCATAGAATTGCCTGCTGGGTTGACATTAAGACAGGGGAGCTAAGATAATGACAACAAATAATAGTATGGTTCGGGTTGAGAATCTGGTAAAACATTTCCCCATTCACCAGGGTGTAGTTTTCCAGCGCCAGGTAGGCGCTGTTAAAGCTGTGGACAACATTAGTTTTGATATTAAAAAGGGTGAAACCCTTGGCCTGGTGGGTGAAAGTGGCTGCGGCAAGTCCACCACCGGCCGAACGATCCTGCAGCTCCACGAACCCACTGCTGGAAAGGTTTATTTTGAAAACGAAGACCTAACCACCATGGGAGAAAGCAATCTGCGCAAGCTGCGCCGGGATATGCAGATCATATTCCAGGATCCCTACGCTTCGCTCAATCCCCGGATGACGATTGGGGACATCATTCGTGAACCGTTGGATATTCACAAGATTGGTACGCCTAAAGAGCGTTTAGAACGGGTGCAGGAACTGCTCAATTTAGTGCGTTTGAATCCGTTTTTCATCAAGCGATATCCGCATGAATTTTCCGGCGGACAACGCCAGAGGATCGGCGTGGCTCGTGCTTTGGCATTGAATCCCCGGTTCATCGTCTGCGATGAGCCCATATCTGCCCTGGATGTCTCTGTTCAAGCCCAGGTAGTCAACCTTCTGGAAGAGCTCCAGGATAAATTCAATTTAACCTATCTCTTCATTGCCCACGACCTCTCTATGGTGAGGCATATTTCCAACAGGATCGCAGTCATGTACCTGGGCAAGCTGGTTGAACTTGCCGACAAGGACGAACTATTCTATAATAAAATGCACCCCTATTCCATCGCATTGCTGTCGGCTGTGCCGATTCCCGATCCGGTAAAAGAGCGCCAGAGGAAGCGGATTATCTTGGAAGGAGATGTGCCAAGTCCTGCAAACCCACCTTCTGGGTGCCACTTCCATACCCGCTGCCCTATTGCAAAGGAACGCTGTAAAATTGAGGACCCCCCCTTTGAAGAAAAAGAACCGGGACACTGGGTCGCCTGTCATTTCACAAAAATGGCCCAGGAACAAATGCTTTAACAGTATAGACAAGTAATAAATACGCGGTAGATCAAGAAAAAGGAGGTGATAATTCTCGATAAAAACAGAATATAGAAATATGTGTTAGAGACGTTTAATTATAAGGAGAAGAAAAGCTATGAAGAATAGATTATTAATTCTGATTTCGGTTTTGATTGTTAGCTCCATGTTGCTTTCGGCATGTGGAAGCGGCGCTGTTGAGACAGTCATTGTTGAAATCGATGGTGAAACTGTAGTTCAAACAGTTGTCGTTGAGGTTGAGAAAGAGGCTGAAGCTATGATGCAGCCCGTAACCTTGAACTGGAACTTGGGCACTGAGCCCCCAACAGCTGACCCTTCCCTGGCCACTGACACCACCTCCGTGGACCTCACGGAAAACCTGTGGATCGGTCTGACCATCTTCAACCCTGTGACCAACGAAGTTGAACCCTACTTGGCCACAAGCTGGGAAGTCGGCGAGAATGCTGACGGCGACCAGACCTGGACCTTTTATCTGCGGGATGACGTTCCCTGGGTGAAATACGATCCGGTCACTGGCGAAACCACACAGGAAGTTGACGCAGACGGCAATCCCCGCTTTGTCAATGCCGACGATGTGGTATACGGTGTGAAGAGAACCGTTGACCCCGCTACTGGCTCTGATTATGCTTATGTTACCTATGTGATCAAGAATGCCGCAGCCATCAATGGCGGCGACGAAGAACTAACCCTTGATGACCTGGGTGTGAGAGCCATTGATGCTAACACTGTAGAATTCACCCTTGAATATGCTGCTGGTTACTTTGATGGCATCAGCACCATGTGGATTGTTAAACCGCAGCCTGCATGGGCCATTGAAGAGTGGGGCGAGAAATGGACCGAAGCTGGTCTAGTTGTTACCTCTGGTCCTTATGCCATGGCAAGCTGGATTCACGGTGGCGAGATGCAGCTGGTCAAGAACCCGCTGTGGATCAATGCTGATGATGTTCAGATCGAAGTTGTAGATATGGTTATGATTGTGGAAGCCTCCACTGCATTTGCCCTCTACGAGAACAACGAACTGGATACCACTGCCGTTCCGCTTCCCGAGATGGATCGCGTCAAAGCAGATCCGGTCCTGAGCGAAGAGCTCCGCATTGCTCCTGATGCCTGCACCTACTACTACGGATTCACCAACAACAAAGCTCCGCTGGATGACGTCCGTGTTCGCCGTGCATTCTCTCAGGCAATTGACCGCCAGAGCTTGTCCGACAATGTTTTGAAAGGTGGGCAGATTCCTGCCACATCCTTTGCGCCTCCTGGAATCTTCGGCGCTCCCGCACCGGGAGAAGTTGGTTTAGGTTATGATCCCGATGCCGCCGCTGCTTACCTCCAAGAATACCTGGATGAGAAGGGCATGACTGTAGACGACTTCAACGCCCTGGATGTGGTGCTTATGCACAACACCAGTGAGGGCCACGCCCGAATTGCTGCTGCAATCCAGCAGATGTGGGCAGATACCCTTGGTGTAGAGGTTCGCGTTGAGAACCAGGAATGGGCTGTCTATCTGGACACCATTCAGAAAGATACCCCGCTTGATGATATGCCTCATATCTGGCGACTTGGTTGGTGCGCGGACTACCCGGATGAGAACAACTGGGTTCACGAAGTCTTCAATGCTGACGCAGGTGCCAACCGACTCCGCCGCGAATCCGGTGATTTCGATGCACTGACCGCAGCAGCTGGTGTTGAATCTGATCCAGCAAAACGGCTTGCGATGTACCTTGAAGCCGAGCAAATTCTGACAGAAGTTGAAACTGCTTATGCTCCGATCTATCACTACACGAGCGTTGCGGTAACCAAACCGTGGCTGACCAGGAACTATCCTGTCATCGGCGGAAACGACTTCTTCAACTGGATAATTGATGCTGACGCCAAGGCAGCAGCTCAATAATCAATGATCCAGACTAGTTACAGTTAGTTTTTGGAGACTGGAGGGTTCTACTCCAGTCTCCAATTTTCAAAAAGGAATTATTTTATGGCCCGCTATATTATTCGCAGAATCTTGCAATTTATCCCGGTTTTAATTGCGATCAGCCTGTTCACTTTTGTGCTTATGCAAGCTATCCCGGGCGGTCCGTTTGATTTTGCGGGTGACCGCAGCCTGCCGCCTACAATAGTTGCAAACCTGGAAGCCAAATACCATTTGGATTGGCCGATGTGGAAGCAATATCTATCCTATATGATCGGCGATGATCTCCTGGGAGAGGAAGGTGGTTCTCTGGGAGTGATCCGGGGGGATTTTGGTCCTTCTTTTCACTTTAGGGGGCAAACGGTGGCGGATATTATTAAAATTACCCTGCCTATCTCCGCCCAGCTGGGATTTATGTCATTATTATTAGCTATCATCATTGGTATCCCTTCCGGGATAATTGCCGCCTTGAACCAGAACAGCTGGATCGATTACACCACTACTTTTGGGGCAGTGATGTTTGTATCCATCCCTAACATGGTTCTGGCACCGATCCTGATCTGGATTTTCTCTTTGATCCTGGGTTGGTTCCCTGTAGCTGGTTGGGGCGCCAAGCCACCTTATTTGCTGGGTTTCCTTCCCAGTGCATTAAATAAAGATTTCCTTGCCCGCGCTGTGATGCCAGTCTTTGCCTTAGGAACTAGCTCAGCGGCTGGCATTGCCCGTCTGACCCGAGCCAGTCTGCTGCAGGTGATTGGCCAGGATTACATCCGTACTGCAAGGGCTAAAGGCCTTAGAGAACGGGCGGTGATCGTAATCCATGCTCTTAAAAACAGCTTGATTCCTGTGGTGACAATTTTGGGACCCATTTTTGCGACCTTGCTGACAGGAACGTTTATTGTGGAGCAGATTTTTGGTATTAATGGCTTGGGCAAACATTTTGTGACCAGTGTGGGGAACCGCGATTACCAGGTGATCACCGGTGTGACCCTGATCTATGCTATTGTGCTAGTTATTGCCAATTTATTGGTGGATGTAACATATGCCTGGCTGGATCCACGTATTCGCTATGATTAATTAAAACTACTCCAAGGTGGCTCGGAGGTATGAATGGGTAATGTCGATTTAGAATTGAATTCAATAATCAATCAAAAAGAACGTAGTTTGTGGCGAAAATCCTTTGACCGCCTGTTGCGGAACAGGGTGGCAGTTGTGAGCGGGATCTTCATCATCCTGATGATGCTGACGGCCATCTTTGCAAAATATCTCACTCCCTTTACCTTTGCCGAGCAGGATTTATTAGCTAACAACGCTATTCCAGAATGGATGTTATTCTTGATGCCTGAGGGGGCAGAGAATTATGCCAATTTCAGCACGGAGTATCCCCTTTCAGCGGATCATCTCGGCCGGGATATCTTTACCAGGACAATTTTCGGTGCCCGTGTTTCACTCACGATCGCTTTTGCTGGTTCCCTGGTTAGTTTATTAATAGGAATTGTTTACGGCATGATCTCCGGTTATGCCGGCGGCAGAGTGGACAGTATCATGATGCGGGTGGTGGATTTCCTGTGGGCTTTTCCATTCCTTATCGTTGTTATTTTATTGCAAACCTACTTCAAAGCTATCGCAAGCCGCAGCGGCGGAGAAGGTATTGGAGCAGCTTTTATCAACCTGAACAACCAAATGGGTGGTATGTTGTTCCTGTTCATTGCCATCGGGTTGATCAACTGGCTGGGAATGGCCCGTATTGCCCGGGGGCAGGTGCTCTCCTATAAAAAGATGGAATTTGTGGAGGCGGCCCAAGCTCTGGGCGCTAATGACACCCGAATCATGTTCAAACACCTGCTGCCCAATATCCTGGGACCACTTATCGTGGCGGAAACGATGGCTATTCCAGGCTACATCTTCACGGAGGCATTCTTGAGCTTTATTGGATTAGGTGTAAACGCGCCTACTCCCAGTTGGGGTATGATGATCCAGGAAGGTGTTCAGGCATTGCGCTCATATCCTAATCAGGTTTTGGTTCCAGCTATTGCCCTTTCCTTGACTACCTTGGCTTTTAACTTCCTTGGCGATGGCCTCCGGGACGCATTCGATCCTCGACAGATAGACAAGTAGGGATCACAGGCAACAATTTCGTCCTGAGTGTGAAACTCTCACTGCGGGTGCCAGGGCATCCGCAGTTTTTTTATTCTAAGGAATGGATTCATGTTAAGAAGAAGTATTAACCACAATCTTCCAGTTTTTGTTTTGATCCTGCTTGCAATCGTCCTGCTGGCTGGATGTGACGGTTTGGGTCAGAAGACCCGAAAACCACCTGGCAACTTCAGTCGGGGACTGTCACTAACTGACCAGGCTAGTGGTACTCCATCAGCGGTGGTCAACCCTGAAGGAAACCTCATCCAGGTGGTAATTCCCTCCCAGAGTGAAAATAGTCGAAATTCCTTCCGTTATATTCAGATAGATCAGGCTGCCAGGATTACCATGGATCAAGAACTGGGGCTTGGATTGACTCCTTATGTACGCTCACCTAAAGTGGTTAATAATGGGGATGAACTTCACCTGGTATGGGCAGCCCGACGATCAACCAGTAAAGGCTGGGAGCTGTGGCATGCCATCATCAACACCGATGCTGAGATTACATCCCAGCCTAAACTGATTTCCCAGGGGACCGACAGGGTCAGCCAATTTGATGTCACCGGGGATGATCGCGGGAATTTGACCATCGTTTGGGAAGATAGTGAATCCTTCTCGATATATATTTCCAGGATATCAAGCCGAGGAAATATCATTTCATCTCCAGAACTGTTGATAGAAGAAGGGGAAGTACCTGCCTTGATTGCGGATATTGAAAGTATTCATGTGGCCTGGATGCAAGGAGAAAAGTTATTCTACTCACAGGTTTTTGATGATTCTTCTTTCCCGTTAGAAGGTGAAGAACTAGCCAAGATTCAGGTTGCAATAGGAAACAGACTGGATGGTCCTGTTATCGGTATCACTAACAGCCAGGTATATTTGTTTTGGTCAATCTTACGTCAGGTTGGTTTAGAAGCTGGCACCGCGATCACGGAATACCTGGTATTCCCAAAGAGTGAACCAACGCAAGCTCACCGGGCGTTGTTAACGATAAACCCAGCTAGTGAGGATCTCCTTCAACCCTATCAAGGCTCAATTGCTCTTTCACAGATTGTTCCTGCACCTCCCGAGAATTATTTAAGCACGAACTACATCCTTGATCCCCGGACACTACCAAATCCGGCCCAAGGAGCCCAGATTGTCGCTGTATCTGCTAATCAGAATCTCCGTCTCGACAGCCATATCCAGATTGCAGTAGGTATCTTTGAGGATGGAAACTATCAAGGCTATTCAGTAGGAACCCACACAACTGAGATCTCTCAGAATCCATCCATTTCCATTGATGCTGGGGGAAATCTACATCTGATCTGGCAGGAAGGTTTTTCTGGGAATCGGGTCTATTATGCTACAACATCTCCCACGACCAAAGGGATATTGGATCGTGTTGTCCTGAGTGATATTTCCAATTTTCTCCTCTCAGGAGGAATTGAAGCGATAACTGGTATTCTGCTCTTCCCATTTGCCTTTCCCTGGATGGCCATTGGACTGGTGATGATGATTATCTTGAGATTGGCCCGCAATGACGAAGATGTCACGCAGCGGTTTTCTCAAATACTCATTGTGTTGGCTTTAGCCTCATACCAGATATCTAAGCTGCTGTTCTTGCCCGACATGCTGATCTATGTGCCATTTTCTGCTTGGCTGGACTTACCAGAAAGTTTAGGGCTAGTCTTTAGGATAGCTGTACCGATCATTATTGCCGGGCTAGGATTCATGGCAGCTGAATGGCGCCGCCGTCGCAGCGATTCACCACCGTCTTCACTGGCATACTATATGACTGTTATCATTGTGGATACACTGCTGACCCTGTCTGTCTACGGTGTGATCTTCCTAGGAGAATATTAGGAGACAATCACACTAAAGGGAAGAAATTGTCAGGGATAGTGATTTATTAGTGGATTCTCCTTAATCGGATAGAGGATCCCTGACCGGACATCATCACACAACTACATTACAATCACTGGGGAGTTCGGGAGAAAGCATGGTCATAGAAATCAAACACACTATTCGGAAATACCGGGGAAGTATCCTGGGTTGGAGCCTGGGTCTGGCAGCTTACACATTGCTTGTAAACATTCTTCATAATGATTTTAGTACGATCACTCAAAATGCTTCTCCAGCGTCTTTTCTAACCAAAATCCTTGTTTTTTTGGGCAGCAGCAACTCACCAATCACCCCACGGACAGAGTATCTCGATATATTCCTTTTTAATCCCGTTGTTTTGATTCTGGGTATAGTGAGTGTTAGTATCTCTGCGAAATTACTATCAATTGATGAAGATAATATGAATAGAACTATCTTCTCTAGTCCTGTCAAAAGAAGTGGTTTCTTCTGGGGGAGGGTGATGGCTTTCCTGGCGGCTATCACAATGATTTTGGGGACTGCCTGGTTGTGTTGGGTTTTCGCTGCCAATTTTCTAGGAGTTAATCTAGTTCCTTTGCAGCTGATCCGTCCCTTTATCACGTTGCTGGGACAACTGATCATATTTGGATCTATCTCCCTTTTGTTAAGTCTGTTGCTGCCATCGGCCCGGATTGCCGGGAGAATCACATCGGGTTTATTGGTAATAAATTTTTTGTTGGTTGGGCTTGCGAATCTCAATTTTAATTTGAAATCTATTGTTCAGCTAACTCCCCTCTATCTATACCAGGGTGGAATCGCCTTTTTTGGGTTGAATGGGGACTGGCTATTCATCGCCATTGGGATTATTGTGGTTTTCTTATCATTATCTTGGTGGCGCTTTTTAAAGAAGGAAATCAGTGTTGTCAAGAAAGATGCCAGGACTTCACAAGATCCTCAGCCGAAAATATTTCCGAAATTTGATATACCTTTCCTTCGCCGCCTACAACAGCCGATCTCTTTCCTGATTCCCCGACTGGCTTTCGGGCTTTTAGTTCTGGCTTTTATCACCTATGCCAGCTTCCTGGGTTTGGATATGGCTCGGGGAGTACCTTTCAAAGAAGCGGCAGCGGACGGGATTATAAAAACTCTGGATTATGCCTCTGATGTCCTGCGTGGCGATTTTGGTGAAACGAGTTCTGGAAGTGTTTCGCTTCTACCAAAACCAGTTGAGGAAGTAATACCAGATGTTCTGACCCGCAGTTTGGGTTTGCTGGGGTTATCGTTGTTGGTCTCAGCTGTGGCCGGTGTGCTTCTGGGTGTATTTATCGCTGGAAGACGCTCCGGCATCACGCTGACAGCCTTGCTGTTGTCCATCGCTGGCGTATCAATACCTAGTTTCTTCGCTGCACTGCTGCTGCAATTGGGCACCATCAAACTTACTCAGATTTCCGGAACGCCATTCCTGCCGGTAGGCGGATTTGGCTGGGATAAACACATAATTCTACCCTTATTGGTGTTGGCAGCCCGGCCTCTGGCACAAATCACCCGGGTTACCTATGTTACCGTTGAGGAGGTCCTCAAACAGGATTATGTCAGAACTGCCTATAGTAAGGGCTTACGATCTTTTTACGTCACAGCTGTGCATATTATTCGGAATGCCGCCGTTCCAGTCCTGACTACGATTGGTCTTTCTTTGCGATTTGCCTTGAGCAGTTTACCGATCGTGGAGTTCTTCTTTGGCTGGCAAGGTATCGGCTTTACCTTATTGCAGTCCATTTCCAACCGCGATGATGACCTGACCATTGTCCTGGCGCTTTGTCTGGGGGTCCTGTTCATTCTGGTCAATTTGTTTCTCGATCTGTCCTATACGATCATAGATCCCCGCTTGCGGGACCGAAAGGCTAATGTTTACAGTGGGAAGAAGAGATTTTTGGGTTTTTGGGAGGATTTTTTCGAGAACACACGTTCCTTCCTGGCTGATAAACCCTGGCTGCGCTGGCTGCCCGGGAAGAATAAAGCCGGTCCCAGTCCTTTTAAAGAGATTATCGATCAACGAGAGGATGAGTTCACCTATTACGATACCGTGGCGATGGGAAAGGATCAATTCAGGATCTGGTTGAAGGGTACATTGGGAAACCCTGCTTTGTTAATCGGCCTGGTGATCGTAGCAGGATTGGTTGTTGTTATGTTTTTCAGCCCCCAGTTGTCGCCTCACAGCCCACACACGACTCGTGGGATGACCTTTGAGGGGGGAGAATTATTGGTGCCGCCTTTTAAGCCAGATGAGGTCTATCCATGGGGGACCGATCCGCTGGGCAGAGATATGATGAGCATGATCCTTGCCGGTGCGCAACAGACTTTAACACTGGCTGTCACGGTGGTATTTGCCCGTCTTGTGCTTGGTTTCCTTCTGGGCGCTTTGGCTGGCTGGTTTTCGGGAGGCTGGCTGGACCGTTTTGTGCTGGGAGCATCAGAAACCATCGCTGCCTTCCCGGCACTACTCCTGGTGATGGTCCTGATCCTGGGGATTGGCATTCGCAAGGGTATGCAGCCTTTTATCATTGCAATGAGTTTTATCGGTTGGAGTGAGATCATGCAATATGTGCGCAGCAAGGTGCTGGAAATTAAACCCAAGCTGTTCATTGAAAGTGCTGCGGCAGCAGGAGCTCATTCTGGGAGGATCCTTGGCAAACATGTTCTCCCCAATATCATTCCTGGATTGGTCTCGATCCTGTCTTTGGAAATGGGGGCAGTGCTGATGTTGTTGGGTGAGTTGGGTTTTATTGGCATTTTCATAGGAGGGGGAGCTTTTGCACAAATTGAGATCTGGGGACCACCCTATCATTACTCAGATGTCCCTGAATGGGGTGCGTTGTTGAGCAATATTCGACTTTATGCTCGTTCATACCCATGGACTGCATTGTATCCTGCGGGAGCTTTCTTTGTTGCAATCATGGGTTTCAATTTCCTGGGAGAGGGGATCCGCAGATTTATCGAAACAGTAGGAATTGCAGCTACCCGGCTGATCTTCAATAAATATACCCTGGCAGCAGTTGCTGTGCTGGGAGGCATATTTTTCTGGTTTCGTGGAACCACAGGATCTACGGCAATCTTCATTGACCAGGCAAAAAGTTTTCAGGGTGAGCGAGCTTATGCCTACCTGGATATCCTTTCTGATCCCCGATGGGAAGGCCGTTCTGTAGGCACAGAGGGTATGGATCAGGCAGCAGATTATATAGCAGGGCAATTCCAGGCCCTTGGCCTGCAGCCGGCCGGAGAGGGATTCACATACTTTCAAACCCGGACCAGAGATTTCCAGTACCTGACACAAACTCCAACCTTAGAGCTTAATAACGACAGAGGTGAATTGGTCTACCATGAGGATTTCGTGGAATTTGTCGGCCGATATAGGAATTTGGGAGCATCCATGGGAGAAGTGGTCTTCCTGGGATTGGGTGACCTGATGCAGGTAGGACAATGGTTCCAAAATTTCCCAGCCCTTGATGAGCTTGATTTCAGCGGACAGATCGTAGTTGTTTTGAACGACTATGAGGTAGGGTTGATCCATGATATCCCGAAAGCGGGTCTACTGGTGGTCACCGAAGACCAGTCTCTTTTGAATAAACGGACAACCTTATCTGCCCGATCTCCTTTCTTTGACCCCTTTGGTTCAACTGAAACCATTGGCCAGGAAACTCCTATCTTGCGCATCAGTGCCGAGCTTGCCAACCATCTTCTTGAAGGAACGGGTTATCAGGTCGACTCACTGGGGATCGAGATTGATGATCTCAATCAGGATGAATTTATGATCATACCTACGGGAGTTGATGCCTCGATGAGTGTCCAGGGGATAGTTGAGGAGGATGTTGAAGTCCGCAATGTGATCGGACACCTACCAGGGTACAAGAGTAACGTTAGAGCTCAGATGGATAACAAGCTGATTGTGGTCTTGGCCCAGTACGATAGTCCTCCCTTGATACTGGGAGAATCCGCACCTCAGGCGGCTAATGATAATGCTTCGGGAGTGGCTCTGATGCTAGAGCTGATTCGCACTATGCAGGAGTCTGGTTACCAGCCCAACAGGACCTTTTTATTCATCGCCTATTCTGGGGAAGGGCAAGAAGGAGGAGAATGGGCAACCCCGGATATTTCCAAGTTCCTACAGGCAAAAACTGGGTTCACTACTTACCTTGATCTTGAAGCTATTATCGAGATTCGAGGAGTCGGCTCAGGTGCTGGAGAGGCGATGATGTTGTCCACACAGGGAAGTTTGCGCCTGGTTGAGTTGTTCGAATCCTCTGCCAGAAAAATGAGAATCCCGGTCATCAGGGCAGAAAGCCTCGTAGATCTTAGTGTCCTTTTTGAAGAAGGAGGGAGCGGGCAGGCGACGGAGGCACCCTATATTGGCGTCCATTGGGACGAATGGTGGGATACCGGAGGAACCATGGAGGATAACATGGACACCATCGACCTGGAAAAACTCCAGCAAATAGGAGAGGCGCTCAGTTTGGGTGTTATGACATTAGGTTATGAATTGAATTATTGATAACTTCTTGAGTTATTACTAAAAAGACCATCCTGTAGAATGGATGGTATTTTTTGTTAGAGCTATATCATTGATTATTTGGAATAGATATCCCCTCCGGGAACCTTGACATTCTCAAGAAGCTCAGCGAGGATGTTATTTTCATTCCTGTTTTGTAGCCGAGCACCGGGTGCCAGGATCAAACGATGACCAAGGATAGGATCTGCTACTGATTTGATATCATCTGGTGTGACAAAATCCCGTCCCTGGATCGCTGCCAATGCCTGACCAGCCCTGAATAACCCCAAGCTGCCGCGGGGGCTGGCACCAAGGTATACATCTTCATGCTCCCTGGTTCTCTGCACCAGTTCAACTATATAGCGTTTCACCGGTGGGGCAATGTGAACTGATTTTAATCCTTGTTGTGCTTCAAAAACATCCTTAACGGAGAATACCGATTTCAGATCTTCAATTGGATGTAAATATTGTTGTCCATCCAGAATATCCAGCTCATCTTTCAACTCGGGATATCCCAGGCGGACACGCATTAAAAACCGATCCAGCTGGGCTTCAGGAAGCCGAAAAGTACCTTCGTGCTCGATGGGATTTTGGGTCGCAATTACCATAAACAGTTCAGGCAGCGGGTGAGTGATCCCGTCAACCGTGACCGTTTTTTCTTGCATGGCTTCCAATAAGGCAGATTGAGTTTTTGGTGTTGCCCGATTGATTTCGTCGGCCAGCACAATATCTGCCATAATTGGTCCGGGCCGAAACTCAAAATCCCGGGTTACCTGGTTGAAAATTGAAACGCCGGTTACATCACTTGGAAGCATGTCCGGTGTGAACTGAATTCGACCGAATGATCCATCAATTGAACGAGCCAGACTGCGAGCAAGCATGGTTTTGCCGACACCGGGGATGTCTTCTATCAGCAAATGGCCTTGACATAAAAGGCATACAACAGCCAATTCGATAGTTTCCCTCTTACCGATGATAACTTTGCTGATATTGGCGATGATTTTTTCTGAGAATTCTTGGATATTGGTCATGTTGTTCCTTATTATAATTGTGTTGGCTCATTTTTAATTAACATCTGGGGGGTATCCCAAAGGAAATAACGCAATACTCGGTAAGGATAAGCATGCACCAATATCCATAAGTACCATAAACGGGTTCGAAGAGTGCGGTAGATTAGGGCCATTTCAGTTGGATTTAGCCTTATTTCCTTTTCTTGGCTGTAGATGGCAAGATAATATACTCGTGTTATTTCTCTAAGTTGATCAGCTGCGACTAATATCCAATCAGCTTCTTTGCTACCTTTGCCATATTGGTTTAGGATTCGGGTCAATTTCGCGACAAATTCATATGGGGTGTTCCCGGGTTTAGATTTGTGCCCTATCCAGTGGGCATAGCGATAAATACGCCTGTAAATCCTGGTGAGGATTTTTTGCCCCGGAAGACGTTTCAAGATCTGTTCATCCACCCAGAAGCTAATGAATACAACCCCAGGTACTCCTAACAGGAGTGTAATAATGACCATAAACCAGTTCACTCTCAACCCGGGCTTATCGGGGACGAGGGGATCGAAGGCAGTGGCATAATCCTGATCAAAAACGGGAATTGGTTCTTCGGGTCTATCTATCTCGGCAATTCCTCCGGTTGGTTCGAAAATGATCCATCCATAATCGGGAAAATATACCTCAACCCAGGTGTGAGCAAGATTTGCGGTTACAAGGAATGCATCCAGGTTCTCGTCATAATGTCCGCCCACATATCCGGTCACCAACCTGGCAGGAACTCCGGCTGCTCTGGAAAGCACCACCATGGCGGTTGCATAATAATCACAATAGCCTCGTTGGGCACCAAACAAAAAATAGTCGGTGATGTCTCTATCTAAAGGAGGTTGGGGCAAGTCTAAAGTGTATGGAAATCTGCGTAGAAAAGTCTCGATTGCGATTGCCCTGTCATATGGAGTTGGTTCAGTTGCTGTGATATCTCTGGCCAATGCAATTACCCGTTCAGGAATTGACCCTGGCAGCCCGAGATATCGATTTAGAATCCAAACAGGATATTCCTGGTGAGTTTCTTGGAGTTCAACCGAGCTCGCCCGAGATTGCAGTGAATCTGCTGTGTAGCTATTGGAATCTATCGTAGCTCCAAAAATATCGAAAGTATCCTGATCTGTGTTCTGAACACGCCAGGCGACTTCGAAGTCTTGATCAGCACTCAGCGGGATCCCGGCACTATAAAACAGACCGTTCAAATCTTCTATTATTTCCACTTTCTGCCTGATGATTTGATAAGTCTCAGGCCAACTTGAGAGTGTATTCTCTCCAGGTTTGTAATCTATGTTAACGCTATCCCTGGCTGCCCATCCACGCCCGATATATTGATCATAAGTTAAGCCGCGCCAATAATAGTGTTGTTCCCCAGGATTAGTTTCTTCCTGATCAGTGTCCGATAATTCCTGTACTTGGATGATCATGACAATTTGGTCATCAAGTTCCTCACCTGTTCCTATCAGATTACGGTTAGGAAGCCCTCCGGTTTGGCGGTTAGTTAAAACATCTACATTTCCATCCCTGGACTGAGGTTCTAAGCCTAAAGACCGTGCCAGATCGTCATCTGTGGAGTCAGATGTGATTCTGTTAATGAAATCCACAATACTACGGATAGTAAATGATGGGCTGATTGCTGCAAAAATCATCAGTCCCACAGCCATAATCAGGGAGAAAAAAAACATGCGCTCCCGGATGATTCCAGCAAAGCTAATATCATTCGATTTCCATTGGTCTTCCTGGGCATCGTATCTTCCCATCACAACCAATCCAACCATTATCCCCAGCATAGGTATCAAGTTGTAAACAGAGCTGTCTGTGTAAACCAAGCTTATGCTGGTTAGGACCAAGATCGGAATAATTCCCGGGAGGGGATTATTTCCTTTGATCGTGATCCAGATAGCCCAAACAGCAATTATCCAGATAAATATTCCCCAAATAAAAGCAGTCGCAACCGGGTCAAATATTGGTTTTCCCCGCAACAAACTAAGGATCCACACGCCTAACCGAGAACCAAGTGTGATTATCCTGGAACCAAGTTCAGCTATTCCGGTTGGGATTGTTAACGACCTCGGTACATCGCCCTGGTGCCAGATCCACTGCCAGGTTTGAGGACCTAAATCAATGACCTGTCCAAATAATGACCAGATCAAGCTGCCCAATCTACCAACCCGGATCGTCAGGATTAAGCCACCGCTGAGGATTGTGATCAAAACCGATTTCCAACCCTCCAATTTTGAGATGGAAAGAAGCCATCCTAAGATCAATCCCATAGCAATCATTAACATTAACAGGCTGTTTTCAACACCTTGGATTGAGTCTCTTAACACGTTCACAAGCATAATAAATATGAGATAGACCAGCAGCATATTCCGAAGGATTTGCTTGGTTAGATGCTGGTCTAGGAAATCTTTAATTGCAGTTCTCATCCTAAAGATCTCCACTGAACGGATTGTTTATCGAGGGTTTTTACGTATCTCCTCATTTTCTCCCCCGGCTGCAATTCAGAACCTATGGGATCAAATTGGGATATATTTTGGAAAGAGTCGCTGAAATAATAATGTTTTATGTTTCGATTTAGCAGAAGATTTTGAATTGCATTGGGATTCCCTGTTCCTCCGAAATCAGAGGGATTTAAGAGCAGGACAGTTGGTGCAATGCCTTTACGGACCAACAAATCCAGATTTTTGATCCAATCGGTCTCCATATTGGAAGTGATAATAGCCAGGCTTGTTCGCTGCTCAAGGGTTAGTCTGAGATGTTTCAGCATTTTGGACAAGGGTGGTCCAGTGGGGCGGACCACTGATAATGATCTTAGAATTTTCCATAATTGGGCATCGCCTTTGTTGGGTGTGTGCCAGACTAATTCATCACTCATGGTGATGAAACCCACTTTTTTATCCTCTTGAAGTCCTTTATTTACAAGGGAAGCTGCCAGGATAACACTGTATTCTTCTGTGGATTCCTGTCCTTCACCAGCCTGTACATTTGGATCCATATCAAGCAGGACCCACCAATTACTGGATGGAGAGAAGTCAAAAATCCGGACAAAAGGTTTATTATGTTTTGCTGTGGTTGGCCAGTGCAACCATCGTAAACTATCCCCGGGTACGTACTCCCGAACTCCACCGGCAACTATGGTTCTTTCCAATCCAGTACTGGTAGATTTACCTTCCCCGGTCCTACCACCAGGAGCTATTTCAATCTGTGGTAGTGGAATCACAGCTGGAATTACCATCATATTTACTGTTTCACTGTAATCTATTCTCACCGAAAATATACCAAGGGGATCATTTGTTTCCAGGCTGGTGGGACCTAATGTGTAAATTCCTCTCTGATCACATATTCCATCCGTAAACCAGTGTGTGTACCACTGACTTCGCACACTTTTGACTGTATTGGCAGTGTAGCCAGGCATAAAAGAATGATCGATTACTTTCACCCAGAGGGCAGGCATCCGGCTATCATTTTCAATTCCGAAGTGTTCCTGAATTTTATCTCCCACTCGCATCCAACCAAAGCGCATTTTCCTTTCTAGGCGGAGGCTTTTCTTTAAGCTCCAGGCCCAAAGAAAGGAAAACAAGGTTAAGACAACGAAAGATGATGCAAGGATAGACCAGCTCTTATATGGGAATAAAAGTTGAACCAATACCATGACCAACGCAAAGGAAGGAATCAGGTATGATTGCACACTTATTGAACGCACTGGTGGGTTCGGAGAGGACATTTATTTATTATATCAATATTTTGCCCTTGAGCTTTCTGGTATAGGCTCTGGAAAATCGTATCTCACTTTATTAGACTGGACGGCATGATAATTCCATTATTCCTCTTTTACACAATTGAGATAGAGATCAATTGATATGAGCTAATAAAATTGCAAGGTAAAAAACTCCTCTGGGGGGTTTTTCTTAGAGACCTGCATGTTATGATAACAACATGACTGATAAATTCCGGGTGTTAATTGTTGATGATCACCAGGAAATTCGTACTGTTTTGCGTGCGAACCTGGAAACTCTGGGCCTGGACCTGGACCTGGTTGATGTACCTTCGGGTGAAGAAGCCATTGTTGAGGTTGTTGGGACAGGGATTGATCTGTTAATTGCAGACGTAGGACTTCCTGGATTGTCTGGTCTAGAGCTGGTCAGGAAACTGAAAACAACTTATGAAGATATGCAAGTTATTATCATCACGGGATTGGAAGATGATGATGTTCACCAAGATATCGCCACCTTGGATCCTGAGGCTTTCTTTCTTAAGCCGCTCAAAATGCCAGAATTTTTGAATGCAGTCCGCAAGACAATGGGGCTGGATCCCGTTGAAGAAGACCTCGAAGAGTTAATCAAACTTACAAAAAAAGCTCTCCATCCTGATGTAACATCAAGGATTGCTGATTTGCGGGGAGAATTGGGAGCAATATCGATCATGGTGATCGAGTCCAGCGGAGTGATTGCTGCCGAAACTGGTATTGTGCCCGATACTGTGTATGAATCACACGTCATGCCCTTGCTGTTGACCACTTTTAAGACGACCAATAAAATTTCCTATTACCTTGGAAATGAATCTCCTGAAAGTGTCTGGTATTTCTCTGGAGAGAAATATGACTTATTCTGGTCTCATGTCAACTCCCGTTACGGGATGATCATAATTACAAACCCGGTTACTCAGAATAATGACCTGACCTGGGTTTTGACCACTGTTGATCTTGCAATACAGGAAGTGACCGAGATTATTCAGGGGTTGGAAGAAACCTCACAACCGGCCGCGAACTCGGGAAAAGCAACCAAGTCTAAAACCGAGGCTACCAAGAAATCAACTGCAAAGAATACCCCCTCAAAGGCTTCTAAAGGAGAACTTCCCAAGGAAACACCCAAGGGTTCAAATGGCTCAGCAAAGAAAGGAACGAAATCTACTACAAAAAAGAGTCAGGAAAAGATAAAGGAACCGGAAAGTGTTACAGAGGGAGAAAATGAGGTCCATGATTTCTGGAAAGCAGCCACACTGGAAGAGGAAATTACCAGGATAGATAGTCCGGATTCCCTTTCCTTTGAACAGGCCCAGAAACTGGGATTTATTCCCGGTGGGGATGCTTTATAGTCCTCTAAAAGCTCATATCTGAGCTGAAATTTCATTTCCATTGTCACATTAAAAATCCTATGATACAATGCCTTGGCTGACGTTGGGGAGTGGTGCAATGGCAGCACAGAGGCCTTTGGAGCCTTTGATCTTGGTTCGAGTCCAGGCTCCCCAGCTTACCTTTCTTATCGATTAAGAAATTAAAAGACTTTCCTTAATAAAAAATGGAAAACCATCCCTTTAGCGAGCCAGGACTAACCCCGATGTCCCGCTCGCTGTTTCTTTTATCAAACACTGTTGTTGAGGATATTCTATGACCATAGATGTAGTGATTCTAGCAGCTGGTAAAGGAACCCGGATGGTATCCGAACTTCCTAAGCCTCTGCACCCGCTGATGGGAAAACCCCTTATCAATTATGTGATTGATGCAGCAACTCCCCTGGTTGAACAGCCCCCGGTGATTGTCATCGGTCATGGTGGAGAAAGAACCAAAGATGCGCTGGGAGACGATTTGAGGTATGCAGTCCAGGATGAATTATTGGGGACAGGTCATGCAGTGCAGCAGGCAGAAAGCTTGCTCGTTGGCCAATCAGATCTGATCTTAGTGCTTTACGGTGATATGCCTCTTGTAAGGACCCAAACTTTGGAGAGCCTGGTCAAGGTCCAGGAATCCAATTCAGGCCCAATGACCATATTAACGCTGCAGGAAGATAATCCACGAGGATTTGGACGAATTGACAGAGACCCGACTGGAATGATTACAAAGATTGTTGAGGAAGTGGATGCTTCCCCGGAACAGCTGGAGATCAAAGAACTCAATGCGGGAATGTATTGTTTTAAAGCTGACTGGTTATGGGCCTCCTTAAAAAAATTGGATCCATCTTCGAGTGGGGAGTATTATTTAACCGATTTGATTGAGTTGGCTGCTGGTGAAGGGCAGCGGGTCGCCTCAGTCCAGATCGAGGACCCTAAGGAATTGATCGGTATCAACACCCGGGTACACCTGGCTGAAACTGGCCAGATCCTGCGTTCGAGGATCAATCATGAATGGATGCTTTCAGGTGTTAGCATTCTAGATCCATCTTCAACTTATATCGATCCAGATGTTCTGATTGGACAGGATACAGTTATCATGCCAAATACCTATCTGCAGAAGGACACAACCATTGGTAATAACTGCATAATTGGACCCGGAACCCGGATTTATAGTAGCCACGTTGGAAATGAGTGCGAGATTGAGTTTTCTGTTGTGGAGGAATCACAAATTGAAGATGAAGTAGATATTGGTCCCTTCAGCCATCTGCGTAAAGGTGCTCATCTAGGCCCGAGGGTTCATGTCGGGAATTTTGGAGAGATTAAGGACTCCTACCTTGGAGAAGGATCCAAGATGGGCCATTTCTCGTATATTGGAAATGCCCAGATTGGAAAAGATGTGAATATCGGCGCCGGAACAATCACCTGTAATTACGATGGAGAAAATAAACATCAAACGGTCATCCACGATGGTGTTTTTATTGGCAGTGACTCAATGTTGGTTGCTCCAATTGAGATTGGTGAAAATTCCACAACAGGTGCAGGTTCTGTTGTGACAAAGGATGTTCCCCCAGATACGATAGTAGTTGGCATACCCGCACGCCAAATCCGGAAAAAAAATAAGAAGTAATTTGTATCATTACATCCCGTGGGCGAAGTAGTACAAATTTTGTGACCAAAAAGACACGAACTACTATAACAACCGATTCAATTGGTGATGAGGAGAGATTTCGTCATGGCCCTGACTGATGAGAGAAAGCAGGAATTGATCAAAGCAGCTAATGAAGTTCGAGGAAAGGCCTATGCGCCCTATTCAAATTACAATGTTGGTGCAGCGCTATTAACTAAAAATGGCAAGATCTTCCTTGGTGTTAATGTTGAAAATGCTGCTTATCCAGACACAATTTGCGCTGAGCGCTCAGCAGTTGTGAGTGCTGTTAGTGCAGGTGAACGAGATTTCGAAGCTATTGCAGTAGCAACCCGCAATGGTGGTACACCTTGTGGATCCTGCCGGCAGGTTTTGGCTGAATTTGGATTAGATATTCTGGTGTTGCTTGTAGATGAAAGTGGCAATCTGGTCCAGCACAATACTGTCCAAGACTTGCTCCCTGGCGCGTTTCAACCAAAAGATCTATCAGATTAGGGGGATTACCACTCCGGGCGAGGTGTTGGAATCAATATCACTGTTTCCACAACCCAGCCGTCTTCTTCCACTCCATCCTCGTTTGTGAATCTGACCCTCAACCACGAATAACCTGCCTCATCTTCAGTTGGTGATGGATCGAGAATCTCGATAATCGTGCTATTGATTAGAGAGGCTAATCTCAAACTATCAAAATTCGGTTCTTCTCTGATTACAGCCCCACCAAATTCTTCCGAGGCTGCTATTACAGCGTAAATGGGAGTAGGTTCCGGCGTAATTGTGCTGGTTTCTGTGGGAAGCGGAGTATAGGTAGCCGTTGGCACTGTTGGAGTTAATGTTGGAGTAGGGGGTATGGGGGTCACTGAAGCTGTTGCAGTAGGAGGAGCTGGTGTTCCTGTCAGCGTAGCCGTAGGCACAAGTGTAGGCATCGCGATCTTCCCGCCAACAACTGCTCCTGCACTGCTTAGACCAATTACTCCTAGTATGCATAAAATCGCAACCAGGCTGCCCAGTGTATAGCCAATGAATTTTAGGGGTTTGATACCGAGCAGCATAAATACTACTGTTCCGGTTATGGCAACCAATGCCAGGTGGATACCATAAACTACCAATCCATCTGGCCAAAGATGTGGTTGACCGCTGCCGAATCCAAAGCCGGCAATTGCCAGAGGCACATAGAGTTCATAAGCAATGGCAACACTGGGTAAAGCTGGCGTCTGACCTTTTTGTTTCAATGAGACCACTGCTAAGGCAGTTCCTGCAATTACCAAGACGATGTGCGTCCAAGATACTCGGGCATTATATATCAGGAATTGCACATTTGGGGTCTTGAGGACAAAAGTTGCATATCCTCCCAGAATTCCCACTAAAAAGACAAACCCGCTTGCTACTAAAGATCCAGCCAAGCGCTGACTGAAAAATTTGAACGATCCAGTCGCGGTCCCAAGCGAGATCCCGATGAATGGGGCCATTACTGGAGCTGTAAGGGCACCCAATACCAATAAAGCTGGTGAATCAGCCAGAATGCTTGCGGTGATAATGGCTGCGGATAGGAGGGAAAATAGGAAAAAGTCGAATGAGGGAATGGTTTTGTGAGCCAATTCCTCTATATCGTCTGCGATTTCTATCAGGTCTTCAGGGATTAAACCCCGGTCCGCTCGTCTTCGCCGGGCAGGGGTGAGATCTTCCGGATCATCAGGGATTTGGTCTGTTTTTGGAATAGGCATAAGTTGTCCTATAAGGTTATTTTCGCAGGCTTGCTTTAAGTCGAGTTGGATTCAATAATAATTCCAGGGCTGAATGGATATCCGGAACTACCAAATCAGAACCTAGCAGGGTTTCCAGGGCAGAACCCTCAGCGGAAAGTGTGCAAATCCCTATCACAGCTGATTTTAACATGAAGGAATCGTTTGCTCCTTGGCCAACAGCAACTGTATTATTTTGGCCAAGGTTTTCCACATATTCTGCTTTTTGATTGGCCTCATCTCCGGCTTCGATCCGGTAGGCCTCGAGGTTGAGGATTCTGTCTATCTCATTCTGTTTGCCATGGGTGTCTGCGGTAAGAAGGTGGATTTCCAGGTGGTCTTTTAGATTGTTTAGCAGTTCTGGAACTCCGGGAAGGAGCTGGCCATCAACAGCCAGAGTGCCGTTTACGTCAAATACCACGTATTTCAGTTCTAATGTGCCTTTCCCAGGTATTGTTACTGTAATCATTAATTTTAATTATACTAGATAGAGAACATGCTCAGAAAAGTAGTAAAATATACTCTAATTAGTATTAATTGAGGAGTATGAATTGAAAAAACATCGAGCGTTTTATTGGTTTCTTGTGATCATGTTGTTATTGACCGGCTGCGGGGCAATGGGTGAGAAAACGGTTTCCCCGGAAGAAAGTACATTCACAGCAGTTCCAGAACCCACCACTACTCCCATAGATACTCCAACCCCACTACCCCCGGTAGGTGTCCTGCTAACGCCTCCAGGGTCAGACCAGGGATTGATAGACGAACTGAATCCCATTATAGGGAGTTATATCCGTGACCTGGGATTGCGCTTCCAGGTACTCACAAATCTGACAGCGGATGACTTTCAAAATGATGAATACCAGATAGTAGTTGTTTTAGCACCTTTCCCAGACCTCCAGACACTGGCTGAGTCTACTCCAGATACTAAATTCCTTGCTGTTGGGTTTAATGATCTTACTCCCGGAGAGAATCTAAGCGTATTACGCTCCGGAGGAGGGGATTATGACATTCAGGGATTTATAGCTGGGTATATTGCTGCATTGATAACACCTGATTGGAGAGTGGGGGCGCTCAGTGTGCAGGAGAATCCTGATGCGCTGGCAGCCCGGGATGGGTTCAGGACGGGTGTGAAATATTATTGCGGACTATGTAATCCTAAATATGCTCCCACAGGTATAAATTATCTGTATCCCAAATATATTGACCTGCCTCTAGATGCGACAGATGCACAGATTTCTGCCAATGTTGACTTTTTAGTAGATCGGGCGGTAAATACCTATTATATTGTTCCCGGAGCCGGAACCCAGTTAATATACCGGATGCTGGTAGCTTATGAAAAGAATATTATCGGTCCAGGCAGCGATTACCAGGAGGAATACAAAAATTTTTGGGTAGTATCTCTTGAATATGACCTGCTGGCAGCGTTCGAGGAGTTATGGCCGCGTTTTGTGGAAGCTGAAAGCGGTTTAGAACATATTCCGCCATTATTGCTGACGGATATCAATTATGATCTGTTAAGTGAAGGCAAAGTGATGATGGTAGAGAAGATCCTGGAAGAGGTCAGCAGCGGTTTTATTAAAACTAGCTATGAGTGATCCTTTGAATTACTGGCAGGATTTTTGGCCCGGGACTTAATACGACCCCGGGCTTTTCTTTTATAGATCAGAGTTTTTCTTTTGCCAAATCGTCAAAACCCAGACTTTTTAACACAACATAAAGGGATCGTTGGCGGGATTCGATAAACACTTTCGTTGCTCGATCCAGAGCGGCTTTCTTTTCTTTACGGTCCTTGGATAGAATGCCTGGCTTCCTTTTTTCTTCAAGGTAATCTGCAGCTAGTGAGACATCATCCTCTGCTTCTTTAAGGGCTTGAAGTGTGTACTGCTCCAGGTATTGTAAAAAAAGTTTTTGGTTCATAGTTTGTCCTAAATTTTCAAGAGGTCTCTTATTTCTGGTAGTTGCCAGGGTATGATCTGGATAGAGGCTACTAATATTATCAGACTGGCTATTCCTACACCAGCCAGAGTTGATTGGGGGTCTCCGAGGATATACTGTAAACCGAAACTTAATCCAATTCCAACCAGGCTCGCTCCTAGAGCTCGGAGCAAGGTTCCGGATAATTTTGGATGATAAGGCATGATCCGGTACAACAAGAAAAATAGAAGCAGTGTTTCTCCAGTATAGGCCAGCGAGTTTGCCAGGCCGATCCCTGGTGCGCCTAATTGACGGGAAAGGGGAATCGCCAATACAAGGAATGTTACTGATGCGGCTGCGGAAGCTAATAATGGGGTTTTTGCATCCTGCCGGGCGTAAAAAGCTCTGGCTGACACTTCTAATAAGGAGTGACCAACAAGACCTACTAGAAAGCTCCTCACAGTCCATAAGACAAGAGTAGTACCTCCTGAATCAAATCCTAATAAAACAATAACTGGTTCAAGATTAACTGCCAGAATAACCGCAATTGGAATCGTTAAACCAGTGATCACTCGAATCGTTTTTTCAAGGGTTGATTTGTAACCGGCTGTATCCCCGCTGGTGATCTGTTTTGAGAGAGTTGGCAGTAGTGCGGTGCCTAAAGCTGTTCCTATCAACGACTCTGGCAGCTGCATGAACAGCCAGCCATACACTAGAGCTGTTACTGACCCTGTAGGTAGCCTGGAAGCGAGGTTGTCCTGCATGATAAATACCAATTGAATGAAAAATACCGTCAATACACGTGGGCCCATCAAGCTTATAACCCGCATTACGCCAGGATCTTTGATATTTAATTTTGCCTGCCAGCGGAAACCGAATTTGAATAAAGCTGGGATTTGGATCAATAAGAATAAAAAGGCACCGATAATCACACCGTATACAAGACCGTGGATTCCGAGGTTATAGGCTGGCAAAGTGATCGGTCCTAGCTCAAACCCCTTTTCAGGAGCAAGGATCAAGATCCCGAATAAAGAGCCAATATCATACATGCTAGGAGCCAAAGCGGGTATCAAGAAATGCTGGTGGGATTGCAGTCCGGCAATTGCCAACCCTCCCAGTGAGAATAATAGGGTGGCAATCAGATTTAAGCGCATAAGATCTGTCACAAGGATCTTCTGGTCTGTAGAAAATCCCGGGGCAATCCCAATCTCCATGGAAACCAGCTGTTTTGCGCTTAGCGCAACCAGGATAGATACCACAGCTGTGACCAGGAACACACCATTTGTGACCTGGGAGAACAACCCCCATGTCTCTGATTTTGATTTGGATTCCCTGTATTCTGACAGGATTGGAATGAAAGCCATGGCAAGTGCGCCACCTGAGATCAGGGCAAATACTAGATCCGGGATGTTATTGGCGGCATTAAAGGCATCGAGTTCAGTGGAAAGGTTAAAGATTCGGGCGATCAGGACATTGCGGATAAAACCGAGGACTTTTTCCAGGCCAAAAAAGACTGCTATGATCAAGGTTGACCGGGCGATGTGTTTCATGAACGGAGTATAGCATATTTGCCTGGCCACAACCCTCAGAGAGAGGGTTGAAAGCTGCAGTCGAAGAGTATCTCAACTTCGTTTGGTGTCTGCTCGATGAGTTGTCTGATAGAGGACATTTTCCTTTTGGTTTATAAGGTTCAGTGGTAAGATATAGCTTGATTTTATCCAGTGTTTCCTGGTAATCTACTGGAAGAAGGTATATAAGGAAAATATGAAAGTAGCACTTACCGGCTCAATTGCCTACGATTATCTGATGTCCTTCCCGGGGCAGTTCAATGAACACATCCTGGCTGATAAATTAGAATCTATCAGCCTTTCTTTTTTAGTCGACAAAATGGTCAAACGCCGGGGCGGAATCGGACCCAATATCGGCTACACGATGGCCCTGTTGGGGGGAAATCCGATCCTCTTCAGCACCGTCGGCCAGGATTTTTCGGACTACCGGGCCTGGCTGGAGGATAAAGGAGTCGATACCAGCGGCGTACAGGTCATCGATGATGATTTTACGGCCTCCTTTTTTGCCACCACGGACCACAACAACTGCCAGATCGCCAGCTTCTATCCGGGCGCGATGGCCCATGCCGCTCAGGTGAAGCTGACCGAATGGGACGGCGATCCTCTCGATTTGATCGTTATCTCTCCCACTGACCCGGGTGCAATGAATCAATATATCGATGAAGCTGCCGATATGGGAGTCCCTTATCTCTATGATCCCAGCCAACAGACCGTGCGCCTTTCCGGCGAGGAGCTGAAAAAAGGGGTGGAGAACGCATACGCCCTCTTTGTAAATTATTATGAGTTCTGCCTGATCGAAAAACACACAGGATTTTCCCTGGCGGACATCCAGGAACTGGTAGAGATCCTGGTCATTACCAAGGGAGAGGATGGTTCGCTGATCTACTCAGCCGGGAAAGAGATCGAGGTCCCGGTTGTTCCTCCGGACCAGATCATCGACCCAACCGGAGTTGGAGATGCCTTCAGGGGCGGTTTTTTGACTGGTATGAGTCATGATTTAGGTTTGGAATTATGTGGACAAATCGGTGCCCTTGCAGCAGCATATTGTCTGGAAACGGATGGTCCTCAGAGTCATTTCTACACAGCGGATGAGTTCATCCTCCGGTTCAGAAAGCATTTTGACGATAATAGAAAATTGGATTTATTAATATAAGTGTTAATCTATAGGCTCAAGGTACTGTCAATTTATGCGGGAGCTTATTCTAGAGGAGAGTATTATGGAAAATTTTGATATCAAAGATAAATCGTTGGCTGAAGGTGGGCGCAGGCGAATAAAATGGGCTGAGCGGGAAATGCCGGTTTTGCGTTCGATCCATGAACGACTTGTCAAAGAACGCCCGTTTGAAGGCATTCGTATGGCAGCTTGTTTGCATGTGACCACTGAAACTGCAAATTTGATGAAAACCCTTCAGGCTGGCGGTGCAGATGTAGTCCTGGTGGCATCGAACCCACTATCTACTCAGGATGATGTGGCTGCTTCTCTGGTCATGCATAATGAGATCCCAGTTCACGCCATAAAGGGTGAGGATAACCTTACATACTATAAACACATCAACGCTGCCATCGATCATAAACCGCATATCACGATGGACGATGGTGCTGATGTGGTGAGTACTCTGCATAAGGACCGCCGGGATGTTCTCGAAGGCGTAATTGGTGGGACCGAAGAAACAACTACCGGTGTGATTCGCTTGAGGGCGATGGCTGCGGACGGAGCCCTGGAATTTCCAGTGGTCGCGGTTAATGATGCTATGACCAAGCACTTCTTTGATAACCGCTATGGTACTGGTCAGTCCACCATGGATGGCATTATTCGGGCAACCAATGTCCTGATGGCAGGGAAAACTTTTGTTGTTGGCGGCTATGGTTGGTGCGCTCGTGGTCTTGCTGATCGAGCCAGAGGCATGGGCGCTAACGTAATTGTGACAGAAATTGATCCTCTCAAAGCGCTGGAAGCGGTTATGGATGGCTTTCGGGTGATGCCGATGGTTGAAGCTGCTGCGATTGGTGATGTATTCTGCACCTTGACAGGGGATCTGCATGTGCTGGATAAACACCATTTTGATGCCATGAAAGATGGGGCGATTATTTCCAACTCGGGCCACTTTAACGTTGAGATCAATATCCCTGCCCTGGAAGAGATGGCGGAGGAAAAGATCCGCGTTCGGCCGATGATCGACCAATATCTGATGTCAGATGGACGTCGTCTGAATTTGTTGGCTGAAGGCCGGTTGGTCAATCTGGCTGCAGCGGAAGGCCACCCCTCAAGTGTGATGGACATGTCATTTGCCAACCAGGCATTGAGCGCGGAATATATGATCAAAAACGCCGATAAACTTGAGAATAAGGTATATGGGGTTCCGGATGAGATCGATGCTGAAATCGCCCGCCTGAAATTGGAAGCAATGGAAATTAACATCGATGTGTTGACGGAAGAACAGACCAAGTATCTCAACTCCTGGCAGGAAGGAACATAAAAACCTTTTTCAATTTTGGAATCAACAATCCCGGGTGAGAACCCGGGATTTTGTTTTAAGGGCTTAAAACCTTCAATAATGACTATTTCCTGATTTTTACGAACCAGAGTACAATTTTACATAAGGTTGTATTTGTCACCACCTGCTGTTTCTTATTCGTAAAATATTGGAAATTTTATCCTTGGGAAGGTGAATATGACAGATCTATCCAGAAAGAATTTTCTGCGCTTCCTGGCAACAAGTATGGGCAGTTTATACCTGTCTGGTTGTATGAACCAGAATAAGCTGCTAACCAGATCCTTATCCCCTGAAAAGATCACTTCCACACCTTTTTTGCCAGATCCCCAAAACACTGTTGAGGCAGATCCTACAGCAGAACCGGAAGTGTTGCCCACACAAGAACCCTCACAAACACCGGCTCCTGTTTATCCAGATCTCGTTGTAGCTCGCCAAGGAGATCCAGAGCAAATGGTCCGAGCGGCTGTAGATTCCCTGGGTGGGATGGGTCGTTTTGTGACACCAGGTGATGTTGTGGTCGTAAAACCCAATATTTGTGCTTCCTATCATAGTTATGAATACGCCGCGACAACCAACCCCTGGGTGGTTGGGGCAGTTGTAAAGCTTGCCATCGAAGCTGGAGCAAAAAAGGTCAAGGTTATGGACTTTCCTTTTGGTGGAACCGGGGAACAGGCTTATCGCAACAGCGGAATTCAGGCGGAGGTTCAAAAAGCTGGCGGAAAGATGGTAGTAATGTCGAATATAAAATTCATAGAGACAGCAATTCCTGGTGGAAAGGATTTGAGATCGGCCCGGATCTATGATGATATATTGCGCGCAGATGTGTTGATCAATGTTCCGATCGCCAAAAACCACGAGCTCGCGTTATTGACCCTGGCCATGAAAAATCTAATGGGAGTTATCTATAACCGCCCGTTAATGCACGCCAATCTGGGACAGAGACTTGCTGATCTCAGTACGAGCGTTCGATCCCATCTGGTAATCGTAGATGCGGTTCGTATGTTAATGGCCCACGGCCCAACAGGAGGCAATCTGGCGGATGTAAAAAAGGCGGATACGATCATAGCATCCCCGGATATTGTTGCCGCAGATAGTTACGCAGCGACCCTGTTTGGATATCAACCGGAACAGCTGGGTTATATCAAGAGAGGCGTACAAATGGGGTTGGGAAATTCAAACCTGGACAAATTGAATATCGAGGAGATCCAGCTTGGTTAAGAGGGAAAATCCTGGAAGAAAAGGAATATCACCTTCCCTGTGGGTAAAAATTAGAAAGATCAGCCAGGTGCTGTTCTTTCTAATTTTCCTGGCTCTTTTCTTCTGGTTCCGACGAGAGTTTTATCTTAATCCCTCTCTTGAATCCGGGTTTAAAGAAACTTTGGTCAATTTACCTTTGAAACTGGATCCCTTGGTGATGATCGCCCAGGCAATAGCCAGCCGGAAGATCCTGCGGGGATCGCTCTTGGCCGTATTCACACTGATCCTTACCTTTGTATTGGGAAGAGTCTGGTGCGGTTGGTTTTGCCCCATGGGAACGATCCTGGAGTGGCTGCCACTCCGTTCCTGGAAAAAGAGACAACCCTCTGTTCCAGAATGGTTTCGGGGAATAAAGTATGTTTTACTGATGGTGATCTTATTTTCAGCGATATTCACAAACCTGACCTTGTTATTCCTGGACCCGCTGACTATTGGTTACAGGACTCTGACAACAGCGATCTGGCCTGGTTTGGATAAGATCGTTACCTTTCTTGAGCTGCAGTTGATCCAGGTGCCATTCTTATCTGCGGCGGTGGGTGATTTTGATTCCTTGATCCGTCCTGCGATCTTTCCGGCCCATCCAGCTTTTTACCGTTATGGACTTTTGTATATTGGGTTTTTCTTCAGCTTGATATTGCTTAATGTCCTTGCGCCCCGCTTTTGGTGCCGCTATCTCTGTCCCTTGGGAGGTTTGCTGGGATTGTTGGGAAAGGTCAGCTTGGTGGGTTGTGAGATAACAAGTAATTGTTCAACGTGCGGAAAATGTGTTCCGGTCTGTCCTACAGGGGCGATTAAGGATCAGGGCCATGTGTTCTGTGATCCTGGGGAATGCACGATGTGTTTGGTTTGTGCTGAGAATTGTTCGGGAGATTCGGTTAAATTTCCATTTAAAGTGTCTAAATTTCTTCAGCAACCGTATGATATCGAACGACGAAAAGCTCTTTTATCGATGGGGGTAACTGCGGTAAGTGTGGGTTTGCTGGAGACAAATTTTGCAGGCCAGGTGCTACCTCCCACTCCTATTCGCCCACCGGGGGTTGTGAATGAAAGATTACTAAGCACCTGCATCCGATGTGGGGAATGCAGCACTGTGTGTCCGACCAATGCTATTCAGATGGCAGTTCTGGATGGAGGAGTGGAAGGTTTCTGGACTCCAGTTATCGTACCCAGGATCGGTTATTGTGATTACTCATGTCAGGCCTGTGGACAGGTCTGCCCCGTTGAGGCAATACCACCCCTATCCCTTGAGAATAAGCGCAAACAGATCATTGGCAAAGCTCTTGTCGATCGAGATCGCTGTTTGCCCTGGGCAGAAAACCAGGAATGTATTGTTTGTGAGGAAATGTGCCCGGTCCCTGATAAAGCCATTGAACTCGAATTAGTTGAAGTGTCGGATGGGACGGGTGGGATAAAAACACTACAGAGACCTGTTGTGGTTCGCAAGCTATGCATCGGCTGTGGTATTTGCGAGAATAAATGCCCGGTTTCAGGAGAGGCCGCAATCCAAATAACGGTGCATTCTGGTGGAAACCAGAAAAACCACAATCACCATGGATGGAATTAAATGGGGAATAATGAAAATTCCATCGATTGGTTGTTATCGTCAGATGAACCCTGGACACGATATCGGACTCGCCTTGACCTTTTAAAACAAACAGAGGTTTCAAAAGAGGTAGTTCAGGATCGAGCTGACCTAATTTCCGATCCAATGGTTCAAAATTTAATTTCTACAGCGCAAGGCTGGCCAGGATATCCACTAAAACGCCATAATGATGCGAAACACCCAATTCAAATGCTGACTGTGCTGGCTGATTTTGGTTTAAATCAAGGGGATCCTGGGATTGATAAGATCATTAATGCAGTTATGGCGCACCAATCTCCCGAGGGTGCTTTTGAAACCCAGCTACAGCTCTATAAAAGTTTTGGGGGTTTGGATGGTGACCACTGGGTATGGATGGGTTGTGATGCACCGGTCTTGTTATATGTCCTGAGTGTTTTTGGAGTGGGAGATGTGCCAGCAGTACAATCAGCAAAACACCATCTTTTGGGGATGGCTGGGGACAATGGATGGCTCTGCAGCGTATCTCCAATCTTAGTAAAATTCAGGGGTCCTGGTAAGAAAGGGGATCCCTGTCCCATTGCTACTCTCCAGGCATTGAAAGCGCTATCTATGGATCCTTTATTGGTTTTTGATGAGAGAGTACAAAATGGGATTGATATGCTGCTGAGTCACTGGGAAAAACAGGGCGAGAAGAAATATTATTTATTCGGAATCGGGACGGATTATAAGAAATTGAAATATCCTCTGATCTGGTATGACCTGCTTCATGTGACTGATGTCCTTAGTCGTTTTCCATCAGCACTGGGGGATCCCCGTTTCAGACAAATGACCCAATTAATTGTTGACCAAGCTGATGATCAAGGGCGTTATACTGCCTCATCCATGTATATGGCTTGGAAGGGTTGGTCTTTCGCAGATAAAAAACAACCCTCTCCTTGGTTGTCTTTTCTTGTTAAACGAATTGAGAATAGGGCTGGATTTCAATAATAAATCTGTTGTTATTCCAAGGTGATAAAGACCTTTCCGAAACCAAATATCTCTGCGTCAAATACGAATATTAAACCGACTGAGTCTCTAGGAACCTGGAAACCAATCTGTCCTCGGACCCTCTCTCCCGGCTGGAGTTCGTCGTCCGGCAATCCGCTATCAATGACCGATTGGGCACCTAGATGGAAGGTATATTTTTCTCCAGTATTATCTTTCAGATACATTTGCACAATGCTGGTTATCTCCTGAACGGAGTCTCCCTGATTCTCGACTTGAACATCAACTGAAACAAATTTATAACCTTCTTTTGGTTTTACAAAGTCGGTTCCTGAAGGATAAGACACTCCCAATGCCTGGATCACCAGCCCTGATATTTCGATTTGTTCACCTACCGAGTAAATTTTCTGGCGGTGAGCCAAATTCAGATCAGATGGAGGATCCATGGCGATCGGAGTATCACCGAGATTCACCGATACTTCACCAATACCCATTAGATTCGCCTCGTAAACGAAAATGAAATTAGTCAGGTCCTCGGGGACATGAAAACCCACTTTCCCGCGGATAACTTCTCCTGGATTAATTTCTCCGTTAGGTGTATTACTTCCTGAGGCGAGATTTGCTTTTCCATTGATATTATATTTTTGGCCGGAGAGGTCTTTTAATGTCATTTGAAAGACCGGGGAACTGTTAAAAGATCTTTCACCTTGATTGGCGATCATCAGATCTACTACTAAATACTTTTTCCCTTCATCAGGAGGGTTAAAATCACCGCCTGGCGGTTGATCCCATCCCAAAATGACCAGGACTGCATCGTTAATACTGATGATATCCCCAACTTCATAAATGACCTCAAGGGGTGTCTGGGGAGTTTCTTCATTTGAGTTCTGATCACCTGCTCCAATTTCACCGATCTTGGTGGGTTGTTTTTCAACCTGGCAGCCTGTCATGATCAAGGTCAGGATCATGACTGCTGTGAAAATACTAAAAGTAGAACGATTCATTATTTTCCTCGCTAAAAAAGATTATTGACACCAATTTTATCCGGTTTATTATCCAGCGTATATATCATTAATACAAGTCCGAGAAAGGTTAAGTTTAAGGATAATAACCATTGCGAAGGTAACTGACAGAAATTATCTGGATATTGATTTGATCAAAATGGGCAGTACTATGTATGGAGAAGGATTATCCCGCGCTGGATTGTGGTAAAATTCTGTCCCACAGAATAAGAAGTTGTCCCTTTTTGCCTTTTTCACAACTGGCTGCTTGAACCGGATTCTTTTGAACCGTGGAGTATATGATGGTAATCGACAACATCAAACAGTTCCTTTCAAATCCTCCGAAAGACCTTTCTGATCCAAAATTATATTTAAACAGAGAGTTTAGTTGGCT
>Ga0180435_10000112_pt1 | contig 80004 bp, 71 predicted proteins | sample SS_ome_3_FD_132467 | JGI IMG/M metagenome (GOLD analysis project Ga0180435, IMG submission 132467) | Hypersaline lake sediment archaeal communities from the Salton Sea, California, USA - SS_3_S_1 metaG | ecosystem: Environmental > Aquatic > Non-marine Saline and Alkaline > Hypersaline >... | reverse complement strand
GCCTCCGTCTGAACGTCGCTGAGCCTCATCGCCTTCAGCAGCCCGTAGTAGGCCGCCTTGGTCGAGAGGATCACGCTCCGACGTGCTCCATCGAGCGCGAACTCGGATGCGTTCCTGCTTCGGTGCGCTCCGGAGAGCCGCGCGAAGGCTCCGCCGTCGAACAGCGTCTGATTCAGGCTGAGATTGCCCGAGTACGACTCGCTGTTCACGGACGCACCACCTGTGACCGTCCGCCCGTCCGAGTAGCCGAGGCCGGCCGAGACCCTCGGAAGGACCCCGGACCACCCCGACATCACCCCTGCTCCGGCACCGGCCAGGTTCTCCTGCGCCTGCGCAAGCGTCAGACTGCTCGTCAGCGCGATCTCGACACAGTCGTCGAGCGTCATGATCTCTGCATTCGACGGCGCCGCCGCGACCGCGACGAAAGCCGCCACGATCGCCAGCGTCGCGACTCCCCCCCGAGTGCGAATGCTAGCTCTGCATGCCAAAGGGACCTCCTGGAATCAGTGTTGCGATAACCGCCATGAGCACCCACAGAATCAGGACCACAGCAACCGACTTCCCGCGCGACACGCGGTAGCCGACGGCGAGTCCGAGCACCAGGATAATCATCCACCAGATCGTAAAGACATCGAACCCCGTGTAGAGGAACTTGAAGAGCTTGTCCGACGGTTCGAGATCGGGAAACAGGAGCGTCGGACCGATCTCGGGCATCATGGTCTCCTTCGAGATCATGATGGGGAGCTTCACAAGACTCCCTATCGCCGAGATGACCATGCTGTACGCCACCACCGCGCGCCCGTCGCGGAACGTTCCCTTGCCGCCGACCATCTTCATGAGCAGATGGAGGACGCCGGCGATGATGAACAGCATGAGGAAGGTCTGGATGACGGCGCCGATGATGCCTGACGGAAGCGCGAACCCGCTGGCCATGGACGCGGCTCGATCAACGTCGGCCTGCGAGCCTCCCTGCTCGAACACCATCTCCTCGATGATCTCCCGCTGCATCGGGATGACGATGTTCGGAACGACCCACATCGTCACGGCGATGGCGACCACGGCGACCACGATGAGCGGAAGCCACCACCTGGTCGTATCCTTCACCTTCGCCGGATCGGTCGGGTGCGGGTCGGCCGTGTGTGAGACGATCTGCGTGAACGTGCCCACAGGGTCGAGTATGACGCCGACCATCCAACCCCACGGATTCGGCTTTTGAGCGACCACGGCCGCTTCGGTACCGTTCGACATGCTGCTCCCCCTTGCTCGTCACCAGAGCTTGACGGCGGGTATCTCCCGCGGTCTGCCCGGTCGGGACGCTCGCCTCACCAAGCGCACCGCCCCTCGCCCACTTCTCCGTCTGTCCGGACCCCAAAAGCAAAGAGGACAGCGTTCAGGCCCGCGCTGCCCTCTTTGACACTCATGTTCTCACAATGGTTTCACGCGTCATTCGACGCACGTCCCCTCTGGTCGGCTCTCATATCGATACGCGCGACTCCCCCCGAGCGTGTCGTATCGTGAGCACCGTCCGAACGTGCCGTGCGACGCCGATGGCATCTCAACCCGTCAGCGAGAACCGGATCGGGTACGCAACGCGCACCGGAACCGGAACGTCACGCTGCTTCGCCGGCTTGAACTTCCACTGGCGGACAGCTTCGAGCGCTGCCTGATCGAGCATCGGGACCGAAGCCAGGACCCTCGCGTTCACCACGTTGCCGAACTCATCGATGTCAAGCTGCACCATCACGACGCCTTCGATCTCGGCATCGCGGGCCATCGACGGATACGTCGGCTTGACCTGCACGACGACCACGGGTGGTTCATCGTACGACATGAAGAACTCGGTGCGGGTCTGGACCGCGGGCAACGCCGGTGGAGCCTCCACGTCCAGTTCGGTCGAAGCGATCGTCTCCTCGGCGGCCGCGTCATCACTCGGCGCGATCTCCGTGACGATCTGCTCCTTCACCTCCTCCACGGGAGGCGGCGGGATCTCGAACTGGTCCGGGATGGCGAGCGCCTCGGCCACCTGCTTCTCGCGAAGCTGGTACGGCTGGATCTTCAGCTCCGGCGTGACCAGGAACGCAACGACGTGGATGGCAAGCGCGATCAGGAGCCCGTTCCGAAGCATCTTCGGGTACGCGTCCTTGAGGCGCTGCTCCTCCGTCATGTGCATGAGAAGATATGGACTCATCTCTATTCTGCCTCTTCAATTCCTCTTCAGGTCACCTGGGTGACGAGCCTGCGCTAGTCTTCTATAAGCGCCGTCGTGAATGAGACGCTCAGTGCGTTGGCTCTCTTCAGCTGCTCCATCGCTTCGTCCATTATGCCATACGGCGTGTTCTCATCCGTATTGAAGGCGATGATGAGCGCCGGGTTATCCCGGAGCTTCGCCAGCACCATGGGTTCGATGTCGTTCATCCCAACGATGAGATCATCGATCGCAATATTGCCCAGGTTGTCAACCCAGATATGGGCGATCTTCTCTCTTGGAATCTTCTCGCCGGCCTGCGTTCTCGGAAGCGAGATCGGCAGACCTTCCTCAAGCTTGAAGATGGTCGTGACCATGAAGAAGACGATCAGGAGGAACGCGATGTCCGCCATCGACGATGTCGGAATGCGGGCTCCCGATCCCTCTTTTCTTCGCAGGTCCAATGGTATCCTCCAAACGCCTATTTGGTCCCGAGCATCTTGAGCGAGATACGCTTCTCGCGCTTCAGCCCCGCCTGCTCAAGCTCATCGTAGACGAGCATCACCATGTCCAGCGCCTCGATCATGTTCGTGTAGGGCGCCTCGGCATGCGTCTCCAGGGAGAGAATGAGACTGTCGTTCTCCCTGACACGCTGCGTCACGATCTCCTTGATACGCGGCAGCTCGGTAGGCGTCTCCTCAAGATCAACGAAATGGACTCCGCTTCTCGCCGTGATGATCTGCATGACGTTGTCCCGCTTGACCTGAGTCACGTCACCGGACGCGCTCGGCAGGATGATCGGAAGACCGACCTCGGGGAACGTCGTGCTCACGATGAAGAAGACGAGAAGCAGGAAGGCGACGTCCGACATGGACGATTCGCCGACCATTTCGGCCGAGATGCTCGACCTTTTCTTGAATCTCGCCATGAATCTAACCTTCCTGGGGCGAAAGCCCTCGGATCTACTTCAGAACGTCCATCTCGGTCAGCGTGTCGATCAGCTCGGACGCGCTGTCCTCCATCTCAACGACGAAACGGTCGATGCGCTGGACGAACAGGTTGTGCGCGATCTGGAACGGAATGGCGATCACCAGACCGGACATCGTCGTGATCAGCGCCTCGGAGATACCGCTCGCAACGAGCTTCGCGCTGACCTGCTCCGCCTGCGCGATGGCCTCGAAGGCCGCGATCATGCCGGACACCGTCCCGAGGAAACCAAGGAGCGGACCGACGTTCGCGACGGTCGCCAGAATGATGAGGCCACGCTCGAGGAACGACATCTCGATGATACCGGCTGTCTCGATGGCCTTCTCGACGGCGGCCTGGCCCCTGGGTGCCTTGCTCAACCCGGCGTGCAGGATCTGCGGGATCGGTCCGCGCGTGTTGGCGCAGACATCCATCGCCTTGTCCATGTCGCCCTTCTTCAGGGCGGTCACAACGCCTGTCATGAGCTTGCGAACGTCCGTGCTCGCCTTGCGAAGCGTGATGGCCCGTTCGATCGTCACGGCGAGGCCGATGATCGAGAGCGCCAGGAGCGCCCACATGAATCTTCCGCCCTTGATGAAGAACTCAACGAGCCCGCTGGACTGGAATCCGCCACCCGTCGTCTCGACCGGCTCTTCGGCCACCGGCTCGGTGGCGGCAGCAGCCAGCGTGTCGACGGCGGTCGTATCGACCATCGCGGAATCGACCATTCCCTCCATCGTTTCCGCGGCCTCGTCGACCATGCCGGCCTCATCGCCCTCGACCTGCGCGCTTACCGGCGCGGCGATCAGGGCTGCGACGAGCACCGTCGCGAAGATAATGAAGACTCTGCTCATTACTGTGCTTCCCCCTCCCGTACTGCGCTCCCGACCGTATCCGGCGAGCGCGGGACCTGAGGCTCCTCTCAGAACACTCACTTGATCTCTCTCGTGATTCCCTCGTCGGCGCGGGAGGCTGGTCGTTGGCGTTGCGCTCAGGCCGCGACCGATGCGCGTCCGCGAGGGTACACCGACCTGCAGCTCCGTCCCGACGTTCCGTGAGCGGCCGCGCAGGACCTGCTCACTCCGTGTGTTCGTTCGCCCTCCTCCTGCACTTGTATGGTCACTGGGGGGGTGTCCGACCCCGGCTGTCAATATCATCAGGAACCACCGCGACCGCCAGCGGCCCGTGGCTCCACTTGGTTGGGATTCTACATCCGGCCCGGAACACTGTCAACCGAATTGTGCCGGGCCGAATGCGTCTAAGCTGTTGCAGGACGGGCAATCCCGTCGCTCCGACCGCGGCTTTTTGGTGTTGACATATGGCACGCTGGAGGTATAATGGCGGTGGACTCACCCCCCCTCCCAAGTCATGACCTGGCGGGGGGGCGTGAGCATCCGGACACCGTCACGGGATGGTCCGTGGCGGGGTCAGCCCCGTGGACCGGTAGCCCCCTGGATATCGACCAATCCGTCGATCGAAAGCAGTCTGGAGGTCAAACGCATGACATCGTTCCGGAGAATGGGAGCCGGCGCGCTGACACTCGTCCTCGTCGCCATCCCCTTGGTCGCGATGCTTGTTCTCACCGGGTGTCGAAAGGAAGAGGAACTCGTGCTCGACACGAACCTCTCTCCCAACACCCGACTCACGAGTGCACCGGCGCCTCTCGAGCAGACGAACTACCGGGTGCACATGCACTGGAGCGGCAGCGACCCCGACGGGTACGTGGTGGGCTACTACTTCGCGTGGGATGACACGCTGCCGGGTATCGGCGCCGCGGGCTCGGCATGGACGTTCACGAGCAAGACTGACAGCCTCTTCAAGGCTGTCATCGACACGGCCGGCGAGACGCGGAGGCACACGTTCTTCATCCGCTCCATTGACAACGAGGGGGCTGTCGATCCTTCCCCGGACCGCATCCGGTTCGACGCGTCGACCGACCTGCCCGTCATGGATGTACTCTACCGGCTCGACGGTCCCGAGGATCCCGACGGCGACAACTACAATCCGGGCTATCGGGACACCGTGCTCATGGGTTCACCATGCTCGTTCACGTGGTCGGGCTACGACCCGGACGGTCAGGGCGCCCCGGTAACGTACAGCTACCGACTGGATTCGAATCCGGACTCGCCCTGGGGCGATGAGACAAGCTACACGGCGACCGACATCTCAAGCGGCAACCACCTGTTCTATGTGCGCGCGAGGGACGAGACGGGCGCCTGGAACTTCCCGGCGAGCTATCGGTTCGTGATGAACTACGAGCCCGACAGTGAGCTCCTCACCCCTCTCGAGCCATCCGGTACGCTGACGGTCGCAGACAAGGACACGCTGTGGATCTCATGGGTGGCCCGTGACAGGGAACAGCTCGAGGGCATCGAGGGAGGCATCATCCAGGTCTGGATCGAGCTCGACAACGAGCGCATACCGTTCACATACACGGAGCCCCCCTACACCGGCGAGTGGTACTACACATCGACGGCGCCTGAGGGCACGGACCACTTCATCTTCCAGGACAACATCAATACGGGCGGGAACAAGGACCACCAACTCCGGATCTGGGCGGTCGACGCGGAGAACCGCGTGGAGGTTCCCAGTTCGCTGCCCGAGGACCGCGAGGTGTACAGATTCTGGTACAACTACCCGCCCACGACCGAGATCACGTTCCCTGCCGAGGGTGATACGGTCGGTCCGGACTTCACGGTGACGTGGGAGGGGACTGACACGGACGGCGAGGTCATGGTCTACCAGTACGTGCTCGACCCGTCCGCCAACGGTCTTCAGATCACCGAGGAGACGGAGAACTCTTACAGCGGCATCAGCGACGGCGAACACCTGTTCTGGGTGCGCGCGCGCGATGACGCGGATTGTTGGGAAGTCGAGTACCGCGAGAGAACCTTCTACGTGGACTCCACGAGGGCGAACGGCGCGAAGTAGTCTGATGAGAGGCCCCTCCCCCGGTCGGGATAGAGCAGACAGGCCTGGGGAACGGAGCCGGAGGGACAGCTTACGATGACAGTCACAAGGACGAAGCACTGGATCGCAGCCGGACTCGCCATCCTCCTCGTACTCGCCGCCATGGGGGGATGCTCGAAGTTCGATGCGGGCGATCCAAACCCGAACATCGCGCCCGAGACGACGCTGTCGTTCTCCCCCGCGACAGGCGACACGTCGAACTACCGCGTGCGGATGAACTGGTTCGGGTGGGACCCGGACGGCGAGATCGCGTACTACTGGACCAGATGGGACACATTCGAGTGGCGCAGGGTGGTCAACACGGACAGCGTGTTCCTGGTGTCGGCCAGCGCGGATACGGTCGATGAGGCGTTCGGATACGAGTATCACTCGTTCAGCGTGAAGGCAGTCGATAACGACGATGCGGAAGACCCGACCCCCGAGACGGTCGAGTTCACCGCGTTCACGATCGTTCCGGACACGCGCATCATCAGAGGCCCCAACGGCGTGACAGGCCCCATGGTCACGTTCGAGTGGGCCGGTTCCGACCGTGACGGAGTGATCGTCGGCTACGGGTATCGGCTGTTCAAGTGGGAGCAGTCGACGAGCGAATGGGTTCAGGTGACATCGCAGACCGGCCTCGACGCTGAGACCGTCGTCGCCAACTTCGGTCCGATCGAGGGACTCCACCGCTTCGAGGTGTGGTCGATCGACGATGCCGGAGCCGCGGACCAGACACCCGCGTCACGGGAGTTCACATGCAACCCGGAACTGGCAGGGCCGAAGCTCTTTGTCATCTCGAACGTATTCGGCATCAGGACGTACCGCGGACCGGTATGGAACGATGTCTACAACATTCCCACACCGATCTTCGCGGGTGAGCGACTGGCCTTCCAGTGGATCGCGACGGCCGAGTCGTACGGCGGCCAGGTCGTCGGCTACCGCCACGCATACGATGACACGTCCAACTGGCCCTCGTGGTCGGCGTTCGACACCGAGTTCAGCGTCGTCCCCGAACTCGGTCGACACTCGCTGTACGTGAACGCGCTCGACAACGCCAACGTGCGTACGCGGGCTCGCGTCTACTTCGACGTCGTCGAGGCGACGCTCGACGAGTACATTCTCGTCGTGGACGACTGGGACAGCAAGGAAGGGACGCCGAACTGGCCGACCGATGAGGACCGCAACGCGTTCTGGAACAGCCTGCTCGCCGGCTACAAGCACATCAGGGTCGAGTGGCAGCCGGACCAGAACCAGATCGGCGGAGTTGATCAGGCGCCGGATGTCGACGCGCTTCGCGGAGCCTCGACGGTAGTCTGGTACTCCGATCAGGAGTACTCGGTGCTCAACGCGCTGTTCAATCCGTTCTCGTCGCGGTACAACTCGCTGGCGGGATACATGAGGGTCGGCGGCAACCTGGTGCTCTCGGGCCAGGAGTGCCTCAAGCAGATCCTCTATGAAAACTACCCGATGTCGATCGAGCCGGCTGACACGACCGAGGCGGCGCGCTTCGTGAGGGACTATCTGCACATCGGGTCAGCGGACTACAGCGGCTACGAGGCCAACAAGACCGCGCCGTGGAACTACGGATACTGTTTCTACGGCGACAACCCGACCGACGTGGGCGAATCGTTCGACCTCGTGGATGCCTACATCGACAGCGTCGGCCCCGGCGGGTATCCGGAACGCGGCAAGTGGCCGTTCTACGTCACACCGATCACGAACTACAAACGGTGTGGTCTGCCGGGTGTCGAGACGGTCACGGCATATCAGGGCACGGGTCTCGAGGTCTTCGAGATGGACTCGTTCCTCAATATGAACTTCGAAGGCGTCCCGTCGTCGGTGCTCTACCTCTCCGGCGACAACCACGGGAACTCCTGGTACATCGGCCATCCGGTCTACTACATCCAGGACGAACCGGTGAAGCACAACTTCGACAAGGTCCTCGAGCTGTTCGGAGAGGAGAAGCTCCGGTAGCGCAGCAGGACCGAAGCCATCGTGCACATGTGCGTGAAGCCCGGAGGACCTCGCTCATCAGGCCTCCGGGCTTCTTCATGCGCCCCTGCTGCTTCCTGTTACTCTGCGGCGAGCCCTCCTAGACCGGCTTTGCTTCGAACAGATACCGTCCTCTGAGATACGCAAGCCACTCAGCTCTCCCCGCCCACTCGGGACCCTCCTCCATCGCATCCCAGAGTTCGGAGCAGCTCATGGAGACGAACGCGATGTCCGACCCGGCGACAGCAAGCGAGAACTCGACGATCTCCCTCCGGTGTTCGACCGCCGCCGGGATGTCCGGCCAGTCGAGCGGTTCCCAGAACACGTAGAGGAGCGTCTTCGACTGCGGTTCGTCAGCCAGCGCCGAGCGCAGACCAAGGTACTGCCGAACGAGAGCCGTCGCATCGAGCGATCTGAAGCGGGCTGGATTCGCGCAGAGCGAGTCGTAGAGGGATGACCACTCCGGCGACGCCATCTCGGCGACCGCCGGCGCACAGCTGTCCGCGAGGTTCGCGGTCCTCATGGAGAGCGGCTCGGTCAGCACACAGCTCCCGCCGAGAATGCCATCCCCGCCGAGCGCCAGCATCCTGAGATACGCCGGCGGCCCTCCGAGACCGGTCCGCAGCCGCTTGCCGAGCCGCAGCACGTTAAAGGAGGGTAGACCGGGGAGGGACAGGAGCTCCGGCGCAGAACGGAACGGACCGAAGATGTTCGCGGCGAGCGTCGCGGAGGAGTCGATGTCGCAGAGTTCGTCGAACACCGTTCTCCCGTGCCCGGACTCTGCTGCGCCGTCGAGCAGATCCCCACGGAGCTGCTCGTAGTCGACGCCGGGAGCCAGGTTGTCGCGGGCGTCCCGAACACGGTGCGGATGCGAGTCGTCGAAGCGGACCTCAGGCCGGAGTCTGCGCAACCGGCTCCTGATCTCGTGAGCGATCTCCTCACGAAGCGCTGTCAGGGACATGCCGTGGTCCTCCGAGATCCGGGTTTCGACCGGTCGACCCCTCGCCCGGCAGAAGAAGAAGCCGGGGCGCCCACGCTGTGGACCCCCCGGCTATGATGTGTCGTCCGTCGTGTCTGCCCGCCCGTGCCGACCGGGAACGCCGACTCCGGTTCTAGAAGAGGAACGTGACCGCGAACCGGCTCTCGCTGTCGAGATTGCCGAGATCGACATACGCGTAATCAAGACGGAACGCCGCTTCGCTCGTCGGGAACAGAAGGCCGAGTCCGAGGGTCAGTCCCTCTTCGTCGTAGTTCACTCGGTAGCCGCCGCGCCCGAAGACGTAGATGCCGCCCTTGTGAAACGTATATTCGGCGCCTGCGCTCGCGCGGTTGGCGCCGTCAGGCGTTCGCTTGTACTCGCTGGTCAGAACGACCCGGTGCGTCACGATGTCGAACACTCTCATTGACGCGCCCACGCGGTAGGTCGTCGGCATCGGGTAGGTCTCACCGAAACCAGAGTCCGATCCGGTTCGAGCCCAGCGGTTCTGCGGGCCGAGGTTCATCACCGAAGCACCGAGCCGGAGATTGCGGAACTTGGTCTCGTACAGCACGCCGATATCACCGCAGACACCTTCGCAGAACGCGTCCGCCATGCCCAGGTGGTACCACCGCACGGTCGTTCCAACGGAGAGACCGTCACCAAACTCCCAGCAGTAGCTGCCGCCGAAGGCCATGTCGCCGGCGTCGACCTTATCGCCGATACCGATGCCGAACTCGCTATCGGGGTCGTAGTACTCGGTCTTCTCATCGTACGGACTCATCTGCATCACGGACCAGCTGAAGGCGAAGACGCCCCGAAGATAGCTGTGCCGGAATCCGTAGCTGAGGTGCTGGAAGGAAAGCCCCGCCGCCCACGTTGTGTTGTTGATATGGATCTCGCTGCCCTCGACGAACGTGAGGCCGGCCGGGTTGTAGAAGACGGTCATCGCGTCGTCACCCAGACCCGCGAATGCGCCGCCCATGGCGATCTGCCGGGCGCCCGCGTCGACCTCGAGGAAGCTTGCGAGGTGCGTCCCCACGCCGTCGGCAAGACCGGCCTGCGGAGCGCAGAGCATCAACGCCAGCGCGCCGATGAGGAACAGATGTCTTCGCAAGTGAGTTCTCCTTTCGAACTTCTCCACGCGTTGATGCGGGTCTCGCATCGTCTCAACCCGCGCCGCGCGCGGAGAAGCACACCCAGAGGGGAAACGTCCGGGTTCGCGCCTAGAACTCGACGACCAACCCCATCCGGTGAACGACGCCGAGGTATCCGAAATCGTTGTAGCTGTAGTCGACGCCGACAACACCGAGAGACCCGACCGCGATCTTCGCGCCGCCGCCGAACGTGAAGCTCTCTTCGTCGTAGTTGAGCTTGTAACCAGCTCGCACGAAGTACATCTCGTTCAGGGCGTACTCGGCCCCGACGTTGATCTTCTCTGAGGTGTCGGCCGGGTGCCGGAACTCCGCCGCCGCGGTGACCCGCTGGCCCGGAGTATCGATAACGTTCATCGAGACACCGAACTTGAAGGTCGCCGGAACAGGCACGTCCTCTTCAATGTACGCACCGCCCGCACCCATGTTCTGAATGACGAGTCCCACCCTGAGCGACCGGAAGCCCGTGTCGTACAGGGTTCCGAAGTCGATCAGGAAGCCCTCAACGTAGTAGTCCTCAAGACCTTCCACACCGAGTACCGAGAGGTCGCCCAGCCCGGAGTGCATCCACTTGAGCGTGCCCCCCGCCGAGAACTTGTCCGTGAACACGCGCGCATACGTCAGACCGATCGCGATATCACCCGCGTCGAAATCAACACCGACGCCGCCCGGCTGATCCGCGGTGAGCACCGGCATAGGATCCATCGACAGCGTGGTCACGCTGACGCCGATGATGCCCTGAATGAAGCCGGGGCGCATCGCATACCCCATGAACTGGTGCGAGATCTCCGCGGGCCACGTACCGTAGCTGAAGCTCGCGGTGGGACGCGAGATGGACCTCAGCCCCGCTGGGTTCCAATAGAGCGATTCGATGCCGTCCGCGGCTCCCACCATCGCCTCTCCCATACCCGTGCCTCGCGGTCCCGCACCGATCTCCAGGAACTGGAAGCCGACCGTGCCGACCTTCTCGAACATCTCCGTCGCGTGCGCTGGCGCCGCCAGCACCGCGAGGGCGAGCAGGGCCAGTAGAAGCTTCCTCGTCAAGGACATCCTCCTTCCGCCGGTCGGCTGGCGTGTCCGGTCTCCGCCGCCGGCACCACTCAATCGATTACTTGATGATCGCGAACTTGCCAATCTTCTCGCCAACAGGCGAATCGATGTGATAGATGTACACACCGCTGACGACGATCTGGTTGTTCCTCGAGATCATGTTCCAGCAGGCATCTCCCCCGCTCTCCTCCGCGTTCGGATAAAGTGTCTGCACCAGCTCACCTCCGAGCGAGTAGATGCGGACGATCGCATCACGCGGCAGGTTCTGGAAACAGACCTTCTCACCGGTCGGGTCCGTATCGTCGGGAGCGAGGTTCCAACGCGAGATGAACTCGTGATTCACGTACGGATTCGGAACCACGCGCACGTCGTCGAGCGAACTCTGCACGGACGAATTCGGCGTCAGCAACGTCTTGTTCTGCGAGTACTTGCCGTAGTGATAGCCCTCGGCGGTGCTGTCGTAGGCCGTCACGGAGTACCAGTACGCGAACCCGTTCTTCACCAACGTATCCACGAACGCGTACTTGCCGATGCCCTCCAGACCGGTGTCCCAATCCTCAAGCTCGGCGCCGCCGTTGCTGCGGTCGATATCGAGGATCAGCTGCCAGTCCTGGTCCCGGGGTTCGGTCGACTCGCGTGTCCAACCGACGGCCTTCCAGACCTGATACCCGTAGAAATCCCGCACGCCCGTGAGCGGATCGTCGAGCTCCTCAGGGTAGTCGTCCCACTCGATACGGACGAACTGGTCGCCGACCGTCATCTCCTGGTTCGGAGGCGGTGGCGGTGTGTCCGCAACCCAGTTGATCAGAACACTCTCGGGCTCGCCGGCGCAGTTGACGACCTCCTGGTAGATGCCGTTGTAGATCTGCTGCGCGGTCGCAGCATTCTCGAGCATCCCCTGGAAGCCCCGCCCCATCACGAACGCGTACTGGAACTCAAGCGTGTCGCCGGGCGCGATCTGCTCGAACGGTCCCGCCGAGAGCAGGAGACGGTAGTCCTGCGGAGCGTCGGCGTTCCGACCGATGTTGACGTTCCATTCGTCGTCCTCATCGACCTGACCGTCGTTGTCGTTGTCATAGCCGTCCAGTGTCGGGTAGTCCGCGCTGTATCCGAGCGTCTCCGCCCCGGTCGGCGTGATGAACCCGCGAAGGAGACGGTACCGGTCCATGTCGTGATCCGGATCAAGGCCGATCGCCCAGATCTGGAACGCATGGACACGGACCTGCTCAGGCGCGGGGGGGAACTGCGGTGGATTCGCGCCCGTATTCCAGTCCTTGTCCGCCGTCGGGTGGCCGAGGAACATGCAGCCGATGTAGCCCTGCGCCACGTTGCCGTCCTGCCCGTACGGGTCGTCATACATATAGCAGAGCGAGATATCGAGCGTGTCGAGTTCCGTCGGGTTGTTCGGGTTCTGGTTGACGACGACGGTATCGATGTACCCGCCGCGATCATCGGCCCAGTAGAACAGATCGTTGTTGTCGGGACCGGCGTCCGCGTCGACCATGAATCCGATGTAGGCCATCCGGATCGTGTCTTCTCCGACGTTCGTCACCTGGTAGTTGATACCGACGAAGTCGTCAGTCTGCTCGCTCGTCCACTGATAGCTCTCCTGAACGACCCGCAGACCAAGGCTCGTGTGAAGGTCGATCGTGGCGCCCTCGTTGACGTCCTCTTCGTAGGTGTCCGAGTAGATCATCCGGAACATCTGCTGAGAGATCGCAGCGAAGTCCTCGTCGATGAGTCCATCACCGTCGTTGTCGATGCCGTCGATCGGATCCTCGTCGTACCACTCGAACGGCATGTCCTCGTAGATGACATGATCCGTGCAGTCGCCGTCGTCGTCGGAGAGACGGGTGCTGTTGGCTCCGCCCTCCCACGCCTCATAGATCGTGGCCAGAAGGTCTTCGGGATCCGGCCGGAACTCCTGCTGATAGACGGCCGCCGTCACGAGCGTGTCGGACCTCCCCGTCGCCGCGTTCTCCACGATGCCGCCCACCCAGAGGCCCGCCGCGTACAGATACTCGTTGTTGCTCCCCGCGGGCCACTCGGCCGACGGGTTGTTGAGGTCACCGCCGTAGCGGCCGAAGAAGCCGAGGTTGCTCACGTGCAGAAGCAGCTGCCCGACGTTGTGGTACCAGCCGTAGTAGATGTAGATGCGGCTCTGGAGGTTCCGCATCACCTTCTCGTAGCGCGCCCGATCGTTGACGTCCATCCTCGCGCCCGCATCGTCCGACAGCGAGCAGATCGTCGCTGCGACGAGCGCCACGAGAACGAGCGACAGGAGCGCCCTGCCGATCGGCGCGATGCGCCGTCCCTCGCCCCGTCCTATCCTGCCAAGTCCCATCAAGAACCTCCGTGCACTGATGCTGGCTCGACGCTAGAGAGGAAGCCGACCCCGGAGAGCGAACTCCAGGTGGCCGGCCTCTCGTTCTCTCGTGGCTACCAATCGATGGCGATGCCGACTCTGATGACGCGTCCCTCGATGTAGACCGACGGATCGTTCAGAGGCTCGAGTACCTCCCTACCGTCCGGATCCGTCTCGAGGTATGCACCTCCGAGATTCCCGGTCTCCGTGTAGTACTCCGCACCGTAGGCGCCGAGACCGGTGACGTTCTTCTTGTCGAACACGTTGAGCGCCTCGAAGAACAGGCGGAACTCGCGTCCATAGAGCTTGTATTTCTTCGTCCCTCTCAGGTTGACCATCGTGTGAGAGGGCAGTCTGCCCGAGTTGATGGTCTCGGGATCGATCTCCTTCTGACCAAGGTACGTCGGTGTGTACGGCGTACCGCTGCCGTAGTTGTAGTCGAAGGTCATCTCCCAGTTCCCCGGATCGCTCACGAAGAGGAATCCGGTCACCGTGTGGCGCTCGTCCCAGTTCAGCGGGATCTCCTTGAGCGGCTGACGGGGCAGACCGAGGGCCTCAGCGTTCGCGCCCTGGTTCGCATCCGACGACACACCCGTCGCCCTCAGCCACGTGTACGTCGCGTTCCCGGAGAAGTAGTTCGAGAACCGCTTCGACAGGCTGAACTCGACTCCCTGCACCGACGCGTAGTCCTTGTTCACGTACGGGTAGACGACACCGTCCGTCGGACCGCGATCGTACTCCTCGGTCGCCAGAAGACCGAAGATGTCCTTGTAGAACCCCGTCACATCCATCGCGACATTCTGCGAGAACTGATGCTCTGCGCCGAACTGGTACGAGACCGTGACCTCGGGCTCAAGTCCGGAGTAGCCGATAACCCGGCCGGCTGCCGCATTGTCGATGTCCTCTCCGGCTTCGTAGTACGCCGTCAGGTGCGGCATCTGATAGAAGCGGCCGTAGTGGAAGTGCAGCGCGTCGCGGTCCGAGATGGGATGTGCGATACCGAGCCGCGGGCTGATCACCGCGTCCATCCGCTCACGCCAGATCTGGTGTTCGCCGATACCGGACGCGGGGCCCGGGTCCGCGAAGTCGAGTCGCAGACCGGCACGCACGATCATGCCCTCGTAGCGCATGCGATCCTGAACGTAGAACGCGCCGTTCGCCGGGAAGCCCTTGTAGATGTTGTGACGATAGACCTCATCGGTGTAGAGAGCCCGGTCCCAGTCGAAGAAGTCGAAATCGGGGTCGAGCGACACGCCGTCGGCCGCCAGCGTATCGCTGGCACCCGGGATCAGCGAGGCGAGACTCAGCTGCTTGACGTCGATCTCGTTGTAGATGATCTCGAACCCGGTTTTGAACTGGTGCGTATCGCCGATCTGGTTGGTCAGATCGGCCTTGGCGGTGGTCGCGGTCGTGACCTGCTGATTCCACCCGAGGTTGTCGCCCCACGTGCGGAAGTAGCCGGTCTCAGGATTCAGGTCGTTGTCGGAATCAGGGTCGGTCGTCCTGGTACCGCCGACGTAGGCCTGCCACCAGTAGTCGTTCGGATCCTCGTGCAGCCAGAACCGCTCCTCGGAGCTGAACTGCGCCAGCTTCACTGTGTAGAACATCTGAGGACTGACCGTGTCACGCCAGACGAGCTTCTTCTGGTTGAACTGGTTCCAGACCTCAGGTGTATGCTCGGCTCCGCTGTAGTACTGGTACGTGGTGTCGAGCGCGACGTGCGACCAGTCCTCATGCTCCTGCGACCAGTAGCCGGTGCGCGAGTAGCTGTGACTGTAGTAGTCTCGGACGTTCTGCGAGAGCAGGTACTCTGCCGTCAGCTTCTGGGTCGGAGTAACGAAGAACGAGAGCTTCGTCTGACCGGACACGAACATGTTCTGCCGGTCGGTCCACTGGACGCCCTTCATCAGCTCGACGGTCTCACGCTCCTCCGCGGTCTTGAGATACGTGTCGGAGAATCGACCCTCGCCGGAGACGTAGTACCGAACCTTCTCCGTGAAGAGCGGACCGCCGAAACCGAAGGCCATGTTGTCGAAGTTGTCGAACGTCTTCTCCGGCGCACCGTAGTCGTCGGTCATGTACCTGATCTCTCCGGAGAACTGACGTCCACCCTCTCGCGTCGAGAGGTTGATGACGCCCGACTGGACGTTCCCGTACTCGGCGTCGAATCCGCCGGAGAGCAGATCGAACTCGGAGAGCGACGAAAGGCTGACCTCGAGGCTGGCGCCGCCGGTCGCGCTGTTGGAGATCGCGATACCGTCGACGTACATCTTGACCTCGGAGGATCGTCCACCACGGACGTGAATCTCACCGTCATGAAGAACGACTCCCGGCTGGGTCGCGATGGCCTCCGCGACCGTGTTGATCGGCCGGATCCTCGCCTCCTCCTGATCCATCCCTCGTCGGGTCGCGGTGTCCTCGGTCTCGATCATCGGCCGCTCGGCCTCGACCAGAACCTCCTGCCCCTGGATAACGATCGGATCCAGTGCGAAGGCGATCTCGGTCGAGCGATCGGGCTCGACGACGACATCCGTCACCTGCTGCGTGTCGTACCCCATGAACGACGCCTGGACGATGTACGTGCCCACGGCGACGTTCTCGATCGTGAACTCGCCGGTGTTGCTTGTCATCGCGCCGTACGGCTGTCCGAGGATCGACACATTCGTGTATGCCAGTGCGTTGCCGGTCTCAGCGTCAGTGACCCGACCCACGATCTTCCCGGTGCTCTGCGCCAGTGCTGGCATGGCGAACATGAGGATGCTCAGAGCAAGAGCCGCCGCCACGTACACGGACGCGGACTCCCGGGACCTCTGTCTCGGTAGTCTCATGGTCTCATCATCTCCTCGGGGGGTTCCGGCACGAAAAAACCTGCCTCTGCGCCCGGGCAGGGCGAGGGGCGGTCGCTCATCGTTCTTCTACTCGGCATGGTACAACCGTACCCAGGCATTGTCAACAGGTTTTTCCCGGGTCTAACTTCATATGGCATACTCAGTTGCAAGCGTTTCAACCGCCTTCCGTTCAGCATCTGTGAGACGTCCCTCATCAAGAGAAACGCCCCAGGCGTGGGCGAATCCGCACTTCACGGCCTCCGCCACCTCGGCGAAGAGCACGGGGCGTCCCAGAATGCCCGACAGGTGGGTGGTTTTCTGTCTCAAGAGCCGCCGCACGGTCTCGCGACGACGGTCATCGGCGAGCAACATCACATCCGCGATACGCTCGTGCGTGGCGTCCGTGAGCACCGAGCCGTGCTGGAGAACGCCTCGGCCGACTCGCCGCTGCGCGCTCCCGATGAGCTTCCTCCCGCCGATGACGAGCTCATAGCGTCCCGCGCTCGCGAAGCACGGCGGACTCGCCCCGTCCCGGCTCATCGCCTCCGTCGCGACCTGCGCGAGCTCCACATCGATCCCGAGGTGGCTGAGTCCGGCCGCGAGCGCCTGGGCGATAGCCTCGTACGCCTCCATGATCGACCGCCCGAGCGGTTCCTCCCCCGCGGGGCCGACGACCGAATAGGTCAGCTCCCCCGCGTGGAGCACCGCGCGTCCGCCGGTCGGTCTGCGGACGACGCCGAAGCCGGATCTCCGTACCGCCTCGAGGTCGAGCTCGGCATCGATGCGCTGCGCGTACCCGAGACTCACCGTCGGGGGATCCCACGCGTAGACACGGACGGTCGGCGGGGTCGTCCCCTTGTTGACGCCGATAAGCAGCGCCTCGTCGATCGCCATGTTCGCGGCACCGCTGTCCGGACCGGTATTGAGGAAGCGCCACGTCGTCATGACCATACACCTCCGTCCAACGTCTGCTCTGCACCACGAAGCAACATGACTCTTCGCGAAGCGCGAGGGCGTCCCTCGAAGTCGAGGGCGTCCCTCGAAGTCGAGGGCGTCCCTCGAAGTCGAGGGCTGCACCGCCTAGGCGACACAGCCCTCGTTGCGTGAAAACGATGGTTGACCTGACCCCTCGCTATTCGATGATGTGAAGCCAGTCCCTCAGCATGAACTGCATCCGGCCGATGAGAAGCGAAACGCGCCCCATGACCGTGTAGCCGAACGACGCGCCGAAGGCGATCATCAGAAACCAGATCCCGAGCCTCGCGAAGCCGCCGAGCACACCCTTATGCTCCTTCGAGAAGAAGAAGTAGATGAGCGTGGCGCACACGCCGACGATCGCCACGACATTGAGGATGATCGCGAGCGCGCCGCCCGAATTGAGCGGCGTCGTCATCGTCGCGTAGATCTGCGCGACGAAGTCGGCCTGAGCGAAGCCTGTGATGTTGACGGCCGAGTACATCCCCACGATGAAACCGAGCGCCCACCTCGACAGCCACGAGAGCTTCGGGAAGAACCTCAGCAGCATGAAGACCGCAAGGACACCGGGGATGATCCGGATCCACTGCACCGGGTCCCCGCTACCGCCCGGGAAGAGCGGATGGAGCAGCTTCGGCACGAGCGTCTCATGATAGAGGAGCGCCAGCCAGTACGCCGCGCCCAATCCGACGAAGAGGCTCTCCGCGAACTTGTAGAGCGGGTTGTCCTTGTAGAGAAAACTGTAGATGCTGATCGTCAGGATCGCTGCGACCCAGAAACCCCAGACGACGGACGCCGGCGTCCCCGGTGGGCCATTGAAGAGCATGTGCAGCCAGTTCATGTTTCCTCTCCGAGGCTACCGGGCCTTAGGCCCGTCCCTTTCGCCGCGCGGCGAAGTAGGCGACATTGCCGAGAATGATGAACACTACGATGAGCGCGTGGACGACCGACTGGGCATCCATGCCCTTCGTCGCGAGGCCCGGATACTCGAGGAGCGTCTCGTACTCAGCGGCGCCCTTGAGTCCACCCAGGAGACCGACAAGCTGTCCGCTCTGAACGTACGGATAGAAGTTCGGGGCACCGACCGCCGTCGTCCCGGAGCCGAGCGCCACACGGAACCGGCTCTGCACCTGCTGCACCCATTCGCGGGTGCCGGGAGTCCCGGCGGAGATCTCCATGACGAAGGCGATGTCGTCGAAGTTCTGAACCTCCTGCATCAAGGGGATCTCACGGACGGGCGTCCCGCTGTAGTCCGAAGGGAACGTGTTCGGGATGCTCGCGCCCATGCCGAGAAGCGTCACGGTGCCGCCGGCCATGTACCCCAGATTCACGTAGTCGACGCCGTCGACCTTGCCGAACTCATCCGCAAGCGGGAGGAGCGCTCGCTCCACCAGCGGCGGCGAGGCCGGCCAGAGACACGCCACGACGACCCGGAGATCGTTCCGGAACGCATGCCGCAGAAAGGTGTCCGTCATGGGCTGGAGTTCGGGCATCGTGTCCGGGCTGTAATCCCCGGCCAGCATCACGATCGACCCGGCCGGGATCTCCTCGATCGTGTTGTAGAGATTCTGAACCGGCGGCGAGACATCCATCGGAAGTCTGAGCGGTGCGATCAGCGGCCACACCACGGCGACGAGCACGAGGACGAAGATGATCCGCCGGTCTATCCGTCTGAGATCAAATCCTTCGCTCATACGCTATTTCTCCCCGCCGAGGTAGGACCGCTCGATACCGAGGATGATCCTCAGTCCCATCGCCATGACGCCGAGCGCCGCACCCATCAGGATGCCGCGGAACGCCGCCATATTCGGATAGGTCATGATCGTCTCGGTCAACCACGGCAGCGTCGCCTTCTCCGGAAGCCCGCGGGTCAGGAGCTGCCCGAGCGGAACACGCCCGAGCATCACGATGATGGCCGCGACCAGAAGCAGCCCGGCCTCCGCCGAGCGCAGTCGGAATGCGCGGTACGCCGCCGACGCGATGAAGAACGCCAGCAGAGAGAACATCGTGCTCTGCAGGGGAACCTGCATGTTGAGGAACATCCAGTTGAAAGCGGAGCCCTCCGCGATCGTCCCCCACGGCCCGCCGAAATAGAGCATCACGCTCATCGCCACCAGCGTCGTGATGCTGTATCCCCATCCGTCCTGCTTGCGGCGGATCTTGCGGTAGTGCACGCGGATCAGGTTCCCGACCCCGAGGAGGATCGATGCGGCGATCACGATCGTTCCCCACTGCTTCATCTCCTCAGCCGCCGCCGACACGCTGTGGTGCGGGACGAAGAAGTCGACGAGCATGAAGAGGCCGACCAGGAACGTGATGGCGAGCGGTATCTCGCGTCTCATCTGCCTCCCCCGTTACTGCGTCCGGAACCAGTTGACGAACGTCTCGAAGCCCATGAAATTCAGGACGGCCCCGAGCACGACAAGTGCGATGGTCACGACCTTCATCCAGTCCGACCCCTTCAATCCGCCGAGCAGCTTCGGCTCGCGCGACAGATACGCGCTCGCCGCGTAGAGCTCCTCCCCCATCAGCGTGAAGTCACACGCCGTGACGAAGAAGGGCAGCTGCGAGACCATGGCGGTACCGGCCACCTGGATGGCCCCCGCCTCGAAACCCGTCTCCGCAAGCAGGAGCGACTCGGCCCAGAACGCGCCCATGTAGAGATTGGCGGCCGGCTTCTCCCGGAGCATAATGCCGTTGACCGCACCCGCGAATGCGAACTGTGCGTCGGACAGGTATCGGATGTTGTCGGGATTGTACGCGTCGGGCTGGCCGACCTCGGTGTACGCCTGCTTGACGACCTCTTCGGCCGCCGACATGACGACCGCGCGAGCGGTCGGAACGATGAGGGGTGTCTCGTAGCGAGCCGTGATCTTCGCAACGTGCGAGAGGATCGTGAGACTCGCGATCGTCATGATGTTGTCGATCTCGCCGATGCCCGGAACGTAGAGCACCGGACGCCCCATCTCGGTGGCCCGTCCGACAGCCTCCTCGATCGCGTTGAGGCCGGGGATGCGGCGCACGAACAGCTCGTCGCCGCGCTCCGCGAGCTTCGTGAACACGAGTACGAGCCCGAAGAAGACGAGCATAAGCGCCAGGATCGAGGCCCGCGACGTCTGGAACAGGTTCACGCGACCCGCGACCGGCGCGCACGTGACCGCCGCCGACTCGTTGGTCCCGTCGAACGCGGTGATACTGTAGAAGTACTCCGCGCCCGGCTCGAGGTTCCGGTCGACGTAGTGCGTCTGCCCCGACGGCAACTCCGCGACGATCTCTCCCGGCGAGCTGGCCGACCGCGAACGCCAGAGGAAGTAGCCCGCGACGTCGCAGCTGCCCGCGCCGTCGTCCGGCGAGAGCTCCCAGTCGAGCTCTATCTTGTCCCCGGCGTCGTTCGAGTCCAGATAGTCCCGGGCCGTCAGAGCGCCCGGAGCCGCAGGGGCCACGGTATCCAGCGGGACGTCCTCACGCGGGACCTCCTCCTCGACGACCGGCGCTGCCTCCTGCGCTACCGCAGCACCGAGCAGCGATGTCGCCACTGCGGCGGCGGCGAGGAATGTGAGCCATGTCCTCTTCATTCGCACTCCCCGATTGATGCCTCGATCATCCGCGCTAGACCAGATGGAGCCAGTCGTGGAGAAGGAAGCTCACGCGACCGATCAGGAGCGAGATTCGCGACATCACGGTGTAGCCGAACGACGCCCCGAACCCGACCATCAGGAACACGATGCCGGTTCTCGCGAAGACACCCAGAATGCCCCTGTGCTTCATCGAGAAGAAGAAGTACGCAAGCGTTCCGAGAAGCCCGATGACGATGAGCACGTTGGTCACGGACGTCAGCGGCAGCGCGTTCGCGCCGATCTGCTCGATGACTCTCGCCTGCATGACGGGCGAGATACCGAGACCTGCATAGCCGCCGACGTAGATGCCGAGCGACCATCTTGCGACCCACGCGACCTTCGGGAAGAACCGAGTATACAACAGAAGTCCCAGAAGCCCGGGGATCAGCGCCAGCCACCACGCACCGCTCCCGAATCCGATCGGCTGGTCACCCAGTCTGAGCTGGAAGACCGGTGTCACGACATTCGGGTCGATGAAATTGTAGTAGTAGATCACCAGATAGTAGCCCGCCGAGACGCCGACGACCAGATGCTCGGCGAACTTGTAGAACGGGTTGTCCTTGTACAGAAAGCTGTACACGGAGAGCGTCAGTATCGCTCCGATCGTCGTCCAGATAAGTGTTCCCATCGATATCCTCCGGCAGCTGTTGAGTGACGACTATGCCGCCTCGGCCTCTTCCTGCTTCTTGCGGCGTCTGGCGCCGAAGTATGCGATGTTCCCGGCGAAAATGAGGATGATGATCATGATGTGAATGATCGACTGCGAGTCCATCCCCTGTACACCCTTGTCCATCCTGTCGATCATCACCTCGTACTCCGCCGCGCCGCGCATACCGCCGAGGAGACCGACGAGCTGGTTCGAGCTGAGATACGGGTAGAAATCGGTCGCCATGACTGCCGTGACCCCCGCCCCGACCGTCTGTCCGAACGGCTGCCGCGCGTAGTAGATCCACGCCTCGGCCGCGGACCAGCCGGCAAGCGAGATCACGAGCGGGATCTCATCGTAGTTCCGGACCCCGTCCATCATCGGGATCTCGGAGAGCGGCGTCCCGTACGCGTCCTCGGGGAACACGGTGGCTATGTTGACACCCATTCCCAGGATCACGGCCGATGTTCCCGGCTGGAACCCGAGGAAACAGAAGTCCGTACCGTACTCCTGACCCATCTCCTCCGCGGCCTGAAGAAGAGCGCTCTCCGCAAGACCGTATCCTGCCGGATGAAGCGTCATCACCACGACATTCACATCACGCTCGAACGCGTGCCGAAGGATGGCCATCGCCATCGGCTCGAGTTCGGGAAGCGTCGCGGGAGCATAGTCGATCGACAGAAGCAGCGGCGCGTCGTTCGGGTGAATCCGATCGACCGCTTCGTGCAGGTGCTCAACCGGGGGCGTCACCACAACGGGCAACCCCAGCGGGAAGAAGAACGGAACGATGACCGCGATGCCGATGGCGAGGAAGATCCATCGCCGGTCGATCGCAAGCATCTTTTCAAACACATTCATACGAACCTCCGGGCGCGACGATGCGCGCTTCTCGCTGATTTCGGTCTAGTCGCTTCCACCCATCCATGCGCGCTCGATACCGAGCATGATCTTAAGCGCCGTAGCCATCATCCCGAGTCCGACGCCGATCATCACGCCTCGCTTTGCGGCGAGGTTCGGCACGTTCAGGATCCACTGCGTCGCCGCAGGGATCGACTCGTGAATGAGGTCTCCGATGGGAACTCGGCCAAGCATGACGATGCAGGCCGCAATGAGAAGCAGAGTCGCCTCAAGCGTTCTGGCGCGGAAGGCCCGGAAGGCGGCTGACGCGATGTAGAACGCCAGGAGCGAGAACATGGTCGCCTCGATCGGCACCTGGACGTTGAGGAACATGAGATTGAACGGCGAACCCGGAAGCTGATGCTGCGGGTGGATGAAGCCCAGTCCGATCATGCCCAACAGCCCCAGCAGAGTCACCCAGCTGAACGCCCGGTCGTCCGCGCGATTCCTGATCTTGTGGAAGTGCATTCGGATGAGACTCACCGTGCCCAGCAGGAACGCGAAGGCAAGGAGCGTCTGCAGCCATCCCAGAAGGAGCTCGTACGTGTTCTGGACGGCGGGGTGCGGAATGAAATACTGCACCGCCATGAAGAGCCCCGCGATGAAACAGAGAGCGAGTGGAATCTGACGTCGCATAGGTCCTTTCCTCGTCTTGTCTGCCCCGTGCGCCTGCGGGCGCCCGGGGCGCCGACCCACCGGGGCGGCGCAACCGCCCCGCTCCGGCTAGCCCGTTACGAAGAGCGGCGCCATGAAGTTCGTCTCGATCACGCCGGTCGCAGCGAGCGTTGCCACGACGACGGCGACGATGAGGAACACCCCGGCGATGAACTTGACCGTGTCCTGTCCCTTGAGCCCGCCAAGCAGGATCGGCTCACGCGAGAGGTAGGCGCTCGCCGCATAGAGCTCCTCCCCGATCAGCGTGTAGTCGCACGACGTGATGAAGAACGGAAGCTGCGTGACCGCGTCGGTACCGGCGATCTGGATGGCCCCGATGGAGGCGCCGGTCTCGGCCAGCACGAGCGACTCCGCGAAGAACATCCCCATGTAGAGGATCGTGGCGGGACGCTGTCTGACCGTGATGCCGTTGACGCCGGCCACATACGCAAACTGGCTGCGCGTGAGGTAGAAGACATCATCCTCGCTGTACGCGTCGGGACGTCCGGCCTTCGCGTAGGCCTCCTTGACGACCTCCTGCTCGACCGCCATGACGATCGGATCCGCGCACGGCACGATGAGCTTGGTGTTGTACTCCGCCGTCTTCTTGGCGACCTCACCGAGGATGTTGATGCCTGCGATGGTCGCGACATCGGAGATGGTCGAAAGACCGGTGATGTAGAGAATCGGCTTTCCCATCTCGGTGGCTCGTCCGACGGCGTTGTCCATCTCATCCAGACCCGCCAGGCGCCGGATGAAGAGGTCCTTGCCGGACTTGGCCGCGTTGACGAAGTAGATGATCGCGACAACGAAGACGACGACCGCTATCAGGACGTTGACACGCGCGCCGTTGAACCACTGCGGGAACGCCTCGGCGGGGCCGAAGGTCTCCGAGAGCGCCTCTCGACCGTCAAGCGCGACCGTCGCGACGCGGTAGTACGTCGGCTCGTTGTTGCCGATGCCGCTGTCCCGATAGTGATTCTGAACATACGGCACCCTGCCCGCGAACACGAACCCCGTGTCCGGGTTGTCTGAACGGTAGACGCTGTATCCGAGCAGCGTACCGCTCTCATGATCGGGAGAGTGTTCCCACGTAAGGCTGATCGCGCTGCCGCGGTCGTTGGGCGTGTCGACGGCTGTCACCGCTGTCGGCGGCATCAGAGGCTGCAGAGCTTCCTCGACCATAGTCTCTGCGGTCTCGACGTCCCCGGTCTGCTGTGCCGGCGCGACTCCCGCGCACAAGAAAAGGGCCACCGCGATCACGACGATCGCAACCGACCCCATCCCAGAGCGCCCAACGCGAGCGAGCCCTCTGTCTGCGAGCATCCACTGCTCCTTTCCCTTACCGAAATGAGAAGAGACTCCATGAGCCCCCGGGCTCCGTTGGACCGTCGGCTCCTGACGAGCCTCGAATCCACCAAGCCCCTCCTCTTGCGCATTTTGAGTGCTCGGAGATTATCAGACACCTTGTTGCCTGTCAAGACCTTGCGCGTACGGGCGGACCCCGGGGGGCCCGCCCGTCAGCGTGTGTCACTCATCTATTCGAGCCGCTCCCGCGCTGGGGCCGCAAGCGGCCGAGCGCGCGAAGCAGCCGTGCTCCGCGAAGCGTCGGGGCGCCGCGCGGCGGTGCCACTAGCCCTCGATCATCTCGACATTGGCACGCGGAAGCGTCGCCTCGGTCCCATCACTGAACTTGACGCTCAGAACGCGAACCATCGATTCGGACTCCATCTTCTGCAGTTCGTTCGGCAGTCCCGTCACCTCTCCGAGCCTACCAAAATGCGGCTCGCGAATCACGCGAATCGTGCTGCCGGTGTCCAGGCCGGCCGTCGAGGAGACCACCTCGCCGGATGGAAGGGCCACGTCGGGCATCGGCACGACGATCTCCGGACGGATCACACCCGCGCGGATCTGCGTGGCACCGTTGATCGACGCCTTGTGACCCTCTCGCGACTTGAGCAGCGCGAACGTGCCGCCGGCCATCCCGATGACGCCGAAGCCCTCGGTCAGGATCAGGGTCGTTGCGACGTCCTCCGAGCCTGTGATGGCGACTCCGAGGTCCTTGCCGAGAAGCTTCTTGAGGTCCGGATCGTCGAATCCTCCGACGACGATGCCGTTGATGCCGATACTCATCGCCTTCTGGAGTCCCTCCCAATCGATGTGGGAACCGCCGATGACGACCTTTCCCTTCATCGAATCATTGAGAAGGCTCGCGTCGAGCTTCTCATTGGGACCGCTCACGGCAACGTGGATCTCGCCGGTCCGCTCGCCACCGACACCAAAGATCCCCTGGATAAAGGAACCCTGCATCTGGACCGCTACGCCCTCGTTCTCGAAGATCTCGACGACCTCTCCGTCAACGTAGGCGTCGACCTCGATCGGGGTGGGCGGCTCCCGAAGGATGACTTGCCCGGTAACCGTGGAGATGCTCTCGAGGCTGCCGTCGCACGGCGAGTTGACCACGGATCGGAAGAGACCGAAGAACCCCTTCGTCTCGGCTATCGGCTTGCCCTTCACGATCGCGTCCCCAGCCCCCTTGAGCATCACCGACGGCAGGTCCTCGGGTGGAAGACCGAGCTTGCTGGCGACGTTGACGAGCTGGACGTTACCGGGTAGATGGGTCCGAGCGATGATCGTATCGGAGGACACCCTGTCCCCCTTCTTCACGACGACCTCGCCCAGGATCGGCAGCCGCCTGCTCTTGCGAAGCACGGTCATCTCGGAGACTCTGAGCCCGGGTGTATATGCATGGGCCATGATTTAAACTCCTGCTCTCTCGATTTCTGTGTCGTTCGTCAGTCCGTCACTAGGCTGGGTAGGCGTCGAACGCCTTCGCCCACTTCTCGAGTTTGGTGACACGCTCGCCCTCATCGGTCGGCAGCGTGAACGGCCGCCCGCGCGTATCGACCATGACGCCGACGACGCCTCCCGAGAGTGTGCACTCGACCATCTTGCCGGGCCCCTCTCCCAGGTCAAAGCCGCGAGCCGGGGTCAGCTTGGCGATCGCGGAGTCCTGGACGGTCATCGGGTAGATGACCATCTCCCCGTACGGGATGTCGTCGGACACCTTCCTGCCGTCCTGCATGGTCATCTCGACCTTGACGCACGGCTTGCCCTCCTGGGCCGTCCCGACCGGAGCGATGAGCGTACCGAGGTGGATCAGACAGTCCTTCTCGAAGACCTCCGTGGCTGACTGCTCGTGGACCTCGGCAAGGACGCCCAGCTGCGGCATCATGAAGATCGAATCGACCGCGAGCCTCGTGATGCACTCGGGCAGGAATGCGTCGGCCATCATCAGGGCCGCCTGCTGCCTGCGGGGCGCGTGCGAGAGCACACCGCCGGACCCGACGAGGAGGTCGAGGTCCCGCATGTTGACGAGCGTCTCGCCCGACGCCGACTGGGTGAACGCCTCGGAGATAGTGCGCTCCTGCTGCACGCCCTTGAGTCCCACCGCGAACGACTTGTGCTGCACGAACGCGAGTCTGAGCGCCTCTCTCGCGATGGCCTGCTCGACCTTGAGATCCTCGAGCGTCTGCGGGACGGTCGTCGGACGGATCATCTTGTTCTTGATCCGGTTGCGGACCTCAAGCTCCGGGAGCTTGAACGGCACCCACCGCATGACGTTGTCAATGCCCGCCTCGGCGAGCACGTTCGATACGGAGTAGCTCATGCCGAGGTTGGCAGAGACCGTCCTGTTGAACGTGTTCTGGAAGACGGAGAAGACGTCGGTCGTCGCGCCGCCGATGTCAACGCCCACGACCTCGATATCCTGACGTTTGGCGATCGTCTCGATGATCGAACCGACCGCCCCGGGCGTCGGCATGATGGGTGCATCCGTCCAGCCCATGAGCTTGTTGTAGCCTGGAGCCTGCGCCATGACATGCTCCATGAACAGGTCGTGGATCTTCTCTCGGGCCGGGCCGAGGTTCTCGCGCTCGAGCACGGGACGGAGGTTCTCGACCATGTAGAGCGAGGTCTTGTCCTCGAGCATCCCGGCCACCTCGTCGCCGGCGTCCTTGTTCCCGGCGTAGATGACCGGGAGATTGTAGCCGATACCGAGCCTGGGCTTCGGGTCGGCGGCCGCGATGACCTGGCCGAGTTCCACAACGTGCGTGATCGTTCCGCCGTCGATGCCCCCGGAGAGAAGGATCATGTCCGGCCTCAGGTGACGAATGCGCTCGATCTGCTCGTGCGGGAGGCGGCCGTCGTTCGACGCCAGGACATCCATGACGATCGCACCGGCGCCGAGCGCCGCGCGCTGCGCGCTCTCAGCGGTCATGCTCTTCACCACGCCCGCCACCATCATCTGCAGACCACCGCCGGCACTCGATGTCGACAGGTAGAGATCGACTCCACGGTCGCCATCGTTCGGATGGATGAACGTCTCTCCGTCAAGGATCGTATGGTCGGAGAGCTCCTCCACCTCCCTGACGGCATTGAGGACGCCTCGCGTGACATCCTCGAACGGTGCCTCGACGGTCGTCGGAGCCTCGCCGCGGACGATCAGTCGATACTCACCATCGACGAGCTTGATGAGAATCGCCTTGGTTGTCGTGCTCCCGCAGTCTGTCGCGACGATCGCGTTGATCGTGTTATTAGCCATCTGAACCTTCCTCTTGCGCCTTCGCCGCCCGTTTCTCTTCCCTGCGGCGTCTCTTCTCTTCCTTCGCCCTCTTCTGCTCGGCTGCTTCCATTTCCTCGATCTTCTTCAAGAGATACTCGATGTTGTCCCTGTCTTCAAGCAGGTCCATGATGTCATCGTACGTCTTGAAGTTGAAGATCGTCTGTACGATCGGCTGAAAGAACACCATCGCCTGGTTGCCCAGGAACGAGAGCGGTTTCGATGATTCGAGAAAGAGGATCGCCGGAGCGGACAGCCGCCGCTCGATGATCTTCTCCGCGAGGCGGTCAAGCGTCTCGCGCTTCTCCGCCGTCGCCTCCGTCCTCTGTGAGTCCTTCATCGCCCAGAACGGCATCGTCCTCCCCTGTTCCAAGCTTGCCCTCGACGAAAGCAATGACCTCTTCGCGATTGGCGTGGAACATCAGTGACAACCCACGGAATCTCTCGAGCCTCGACCGACCGACGAAGGGCGAGAGGAGTATCCCGTCACTATCAACGAAGTAGCTCCGGAAGTCGCTCCACTCCTTCTCGCGTTTCGCGACGATCCCCCGCACGCTCACCCGTCGGTCGTCGAGCGCGTATCGCGTCGGGAGATAGAAGCCGGCGACCTGCCCCCACAGCAGGAGCACGGCCACGATGGTGAAGTACCCGGTCGAAAGCCAGCTCTGGAGCGTCCACGCCACGAGCGCGATGAACAGCAGCCCGATGACCGCGCGCACGGGGCTCCTCTGCATCGGCCAGGCGGTCCAGGAAAGCTCGCTCACGCGTTTCGCCTCTTCCAGGCAACGTCCAGGTCCTTCGCCGCTCTCGCCTCGTCCAGCCTGCTGACCGGTGTCGCGGTGGGAGCACCCTGAACGATCCCGGGATCGCTCTCGCTCTCGAGCGCGATCGCCTTCATGACCTCGATGAAGTGATCGAGTGACTCGCGACTCTCCGTCTCGGTCGGTTCGATCATCAACGCCTCCTTGACGATCAGCGGGAAGTAGATCGTGGGGGCGTGAACGCCGAAGTCGAGAAGACGCTTTGCGATGTCGAGCGCCCTGACCCCGTGTCTCTTCTGCTTCGACGCCGACAGCACGAACTCATGCTGGCAGTAATCGCCGTGCGGCAGATCGTAGTGGTCGCGGAGCGCCGTCTGCAGATAGTTGGCGTTTATGAGCGCGTTCTCCGCGACACGCCGCAGCCCGGAAGGTCCCAGTGAGAGTATGTAGGCGTATGCCTTCACCGCCACGAGGAAGTTCCCGTAGATCCCGTGCACCTTCCCGATCGACTCGGGACGCTCGTAATCGAAATGGAACTTCCGACCCTCGGGCCTCGCGTCGTCCATCGAGATGACGGGATACGGAAGATACGGTGCGAGTTCGGCCGTGACACCGACGGGACCGGATCCGGGGCCGCCGCCGCCGTGCGGGGCGGAGAACGTCTTGTGGAGATTGAAGTGCATGACGTCGAAACCGATGTCACCCGGCCGGACGATCCCGAGAAGAGCGTTCAGGTTCGCACCATCCATGTAAACGAGTCCGCCCACGCCATGGACGATCTCGATGATCTCCGCGATGTGTGTCTCGAACACGCCGAGCGTGTTCGGATTCGTGATCATGATGGCGGCCGTCTCGTCGTCGGCGACCCTGCGAAGCTCGTCGACATCGATGCGCCCCTCGTCGTCCGATACGATCTCGACGGCCTCGTACCCGGCCAGCGTCAGGCTCGCCGGATTCGTGCCGTGAGCGGAGTCCGGGACGATGACTTTCGAACGCGGGTTGCCGCGCGCCGCGTGATACGCCCGGATCATGAGCATCCCGGTCAGCTCGCCGGACGCGCCGGCGGGCGGCTCCAGGGTCACCGCATCCATCCCCGAGATCTCACACAGATGGCGGGACAGGTGATACATCAGCGAGAGCGCGCCCTGACAGCACCGCTCCTCGGCCTCGGGATGCAGACGCGTGAACCCCGGGAGAGCGGCAGCGTCCTCGTTGATCTTCGGGTTGTACTTCATCGTGCAGGAGCCCAGCGGATAGAAACCGCGGTCGACGTGGTGATTGAGCTCGGCCAGCCGCGTGAAGTGACGCACGGCCTCGGGCTCGGAGAGATCGGGTATGTCGGGACCCGCACGACGCACGTTCGCTGCACCCAGCGCTTCCGCCGGGTCAAGCGCGGGCACGTCGAGTTCCGGCAGACGGAATCCGCGCCGCCCGGGACGTCCCAGTTCGAAGATCGTCGGCTCCACGACCGTGTCGCGAGTCCTGTCCGGTCCGGTCATCACGCCTCCCCTGTCGCGAGGACCGCGGCGAGACCCGAGACGAGACTGTCAATGTCCCGACGCGAGTGCTTCTCGGTGACCGAGACGAGGAGACAGTTGTCCATGTCCCGGTAGTAACAGCCGCACTTGATGCCCGGCCAGATCCCGATGTCGGTGAGCGCCTCCTTGACGACCGAGCCTTCGACCGGAAGCTCGATGACGAACTCACGGAAGAACGGTCCGTCGAAGCGGAGCTTCACTCCCGGCACCTTCGAGAGCTCCGCGGCGGCGTAGTGCGACTTCGCCAGCACGTGCGAGGCGAGCTCGCGCAGTCCGGTACCACCCAGAATCGAGAGGTAGGCGGTCGCGGCGAGTGCGACGAGCCCCTGGTTCGTACAGATGTTCGACGTCGCCTTCTCGCGGCGGATGTGCTGTTCGCGTGTCTGGAGCGTCATGACATAGCCGCGGCGTCCCTCGGTGTCGACGGTCGTCCCGATGATGCGGCCAGGCATGCGCCGTGCGTGCTTCGAGGTTGTGGCCATGAAACCGAGGAGCGGCCCGCCGTAGGCGACGGGGCTTCCCAGCGACTGTCCCTCGCCGATCGCGATGGCCGCGCCGTACTCCGCAGGCGGCCTGACGAGGCCGAGCGAGATCGGATCGACCGATGCCACGAGCAGTGCTCCCGCCTCCTCCGCCGCGGCGCTCAGCGCATCGGCCGGCTCAAGGAGACCGAAGAAGTTCGGCTGCTGGACTATCACGGCTGCCGCATCCGCACAGGCGTCCGTCGCTGCGGCGACGTCCGTCGTTCCGCCGTTGAGCGGGATCTCAACAAGCTCGATCCCCCACGCCGCGATGTACGTTCTGAGAACGGCTCGCGCTGCCGGGTTCACGGACTCGGAGACACAGATCTTCCGACGCTTGCGTTGGATCCCCAATGCCATCAGCGCCGCCTCGGCCACCGCCGTCGCGCCGTCGTAGAGCGAGGCGTTGGCGACCTCCATCCCGGTCAGCTCGGCAATGAGCGACTGGAACTCGTAGATCACCTGCAGCGTACCCTGACTCACCTCGGCCTGGTATGGGGTGTACGCAGTGTAGAAGTGCGGGAGTCCCGTAATGTGGTGCACGGCCGCCGGGACGGCGTGATCATAGATGCCGCCACCGAGGAAGGAAGTGACCTCGCCGGGGACCTTGTTCAGCCCGGCCAGACGCTCCATGTGCACCATCAGCTCCGGCTCCGAGAGAGGGCCCGGCACGTCGATGTCGCCGCACAGTCGGAGCGACTCCGGGATGTTCGCCAGCAGGTCATCGAACGACGACGCGCCGATCGAACGGAGCATCTCCGCCCTGTCTTCATCTGTGTTCGGGATGTACGGCACGACTACCCTTTCGTGTGCGCCTCGTACTCGTCATCGGACATGAGATTGTCGATCTCCGCGACGTCCGCGAGCTTGAGCTTGACCAGCCACCCTTCTCCGTAGGCATCGGTATTGATGAGATCCGGCGAATCCTCGAGATCGCCGTTGATCTCGACGACCTCTCCGGCGACCGGCGAGTAGACCTCGCTGACGCTCTTGACGGATTCCACGGTCGCGAGTACATCGCCGGCGGCGACGGTCGTCCCCTCTTCCGGCAGCTCCACAAAGACGATGTCGCCGAGTTCGTGCTGGGCGTAGTCCGTGAGTCCCATCAGGGCCTCGTCACCCTCAACCTTCAGCCACTCGTGAGATTCCGTGAAACTGAGACCAGCAGTGCTCATCATTCTCCTCTTTCTCCCGGCCGCGCCGTGCGCGGGCTGCCCCGGTCGGACGCGGCGCACCTACGCGCGCCGCACGCTGCCTTCCTTGTAGAACGGCAGATCCACGAGCTTCGCCTTCAGCCGTCTGTTCCTGACTCCTATCTCGAGAGGACCGTGCACTCCGACGGCCAGATACCCCATGCCGATTCCGCGTTCGAGACTCGGCGAGAACGTGCCGCTCGTCACACCCCCGACCGTCTCGCCACCGGATATGATCGCATGCCCGTGCCTTGGAACACCGCGCCCTTCGAGTTCGAAACCTACCAGGCGCTCGGTCAGCCCCGCCGTTCTCTGTTGAACGATGGCGTCGCGACCGATGAAGTCGCCCTTCTTGAGCTTGGTGATCCACATCAGGCCCGCCTCTGCGGGCGTTCTGCTGTCATCGATGTCATTGCCGTAGAGCGCATAGCCCATCTCGAGGCGGAGCGTGTCGCGACAGCCCAGCCCGACCGGCTCGACATCCAGCGGCACGCCCCCATCGAGAAGCGCATCCCAGATCGTCGCGGCGTCTTCCGGCTTGCAGTAGATCTCGAACCCGTCCTCGCCGGTGTAGCCGGTGCGCGAGACGAGCGCGGTCCTCCCCGCGACGTCTCCGCGGGCGGCGTAGTAGTAGCCGAGCGAGGAGAACGAACCGGCGCCGACAGCCGCCAGCACATCCTCGGACCGAGGCCCCTGGAGCGCGATGAGTGCGGTCTCGTCCGAGGCGTCGCGGAACTCCGTGCCCGGCAGAAGATGCGAGGTCACCCAGTCGAGATCCTTCGCCTTGTTCGCCGCGTTGACGACGAGCATGTAGGAATCACCCAGGCGATACACGAGCAGGTCGTCGATGAACCCGCCTGTCTCGTAGCACATCGCCGAGTACTGAACGCGGCCGTCAACCAGCGCGGCCGCGCGATTCGTCGTGATGCGCTCGAGACTCTCGAGCGCCGACGATCCTGAGAGGAAGAACTCACCCATGTGGGAGACGTCGAACAGGCCGGCGGTCGATCTGACGCGCCTGTGCTCATCAACGATGCCCCGGTACTGAATCGGCATCGCGTACCCGGCGAAGTCGACGATCCTGGCATCGGCCGCGACGTGACGGTCGTACAGCGCCGTCCTCACGACACCGGTCTCCACGCTCAACGCTTGCCCCTTCCAGCCGAAAACGCACGCGACCACGTGGTTCGCGCGCACCTATGCGCCGGGGACGATGCGAGATCATCCGAGAGTCCGACGCGGAATTGAATGTCCCATGATGGTAGTCGAGCCGACGGTCTGCGGTCAAGGCGTTTTGCCGTTGCGCTGAGGCGTCGTCAGGATGAGGTCGCGCCGCGCTTGCGATCGGCTCGCGGGACTTTCAGCACGCTCCTGAGTACCGTGCCCGTATACGAGCCGTCGGTAGCGGCCACCTCTTCGGGGCTCCCCTTGGCGACGATCGTCCCACCGTCATCGCCACCCTCGGGACCGAGGTCGACGATGTAGTCGGCGGTCTTGATCACATCGAGATTGTGCTCGATCACCAGCACGGTGTTGCCCCGGTCGACGAGACGCCCGAGAACCTCGAGCAGCATCTTGACGTCATGGAAGTGAAGCCCGGTGGTCGGCTCATCGAGGATGTAGAGTGTTCGTCCGGTGCTCTTTCGCGACAGCTCCGACGACAGCTTGACGCGCTGCGCCTCCCCGCCTGAGAGCGTGGTCGCCGCCTGTCCAAGATGGATGTACCCGAGCCCCACGTCGGAGAGCGTCTGGAGTTTCCGGCGGATCATCGGGATGCTGTCGAAGAACTCGAGCGCCTCGGCGACCGTCATCTCGAGCACATCCGCGATGTTCTTCCCCTTGTAGAAGATGTCCAGCGTCTCGCGGTTGAAGCGTCTGCCTCCGCACGCCTCGCATGTGACGAAGACGTCCGGCAGAAAGTGCATCTCGATCTTCACCTGGCCACCGCCCTGACAGGCTTCGCACCTCCCGCCCTTGACGTTGAAGCTGAACCGGCCGGGACGATATCCGCGCGCCCGGGCCTCCGGGACGCGTGCGAAGAGCTGGCGGATGTGAACGAAGGTGCCGGTATACGTCGCGGGGTTCGACCGCGGCGTCCTGCCGATCGGCGCCTGGCTGATGTTGACGACCTTGTCGATGTGCTCGATCCCCTCGATCCGGTCGAACCGGCCGGGGACCTTCCTCGCTCGGTGGAACCACTCGGCGAGCGCGCGGTGGAGGATGTCCGAGACGAGCGTGCTCTTCCCGGAACCAGAGACGCCGGTCACGCAGGCGAGTGTTCCCAGAGGGAACTCGGCGTCGATGTTCTGGAGGTTGTTCTCACGAGCGCCGATCACGGTCAGCCGCGGACCGTCAGTCCCGCGGCGCTCCCCGGGAACATCGATCCGCTCTCGCCCGGAGAGATAGTCCCCGGTCAGTGACTTCGGGTGGTCGGGCAGTTCTCCGGGCGGACAGCTCGCGACGACCTCGCCGCCGTGCCTCCCCGCCCCCGGGCCGAGATCGACGACCCAGTCGGCGCTGCGGATGGTCTCCTCGTCGTGTTCGACGACGATGACCGTATTGCCGATGTCCCGCAGCGCTGTGAGCGTCCGCAGGAGCTTGGCATTGTCGTGCTGGTGCAGTCCGATCGACGGCTCGTCGAGAATGTAGAGCACTCCCACGAGACGCGAGCCTATCTGCGTCGCGAGCCGGATGCGCTGTGCCTCGCCGCCCGACAGCGTCCCGGAGGAACGATCGAGCGTGAGGTAGTCGAGCCCGACGTCTGAGAGGAAGCCGAGGCGCTCGCCGATCTCCTTGAGGATCTCGTGCGCGATCTTCCTGTCGCGCGCGCCGAGCTTGAGCCCTCCGAAGAACGCCACGCCCTGCTTGACGGACATCGCGGAGACGTCGCTGATGGCGAGGTCGCCGACGCGAACGGCCAGAGCCTCGGGCCGCAGCCTTGCCCCCTTGCACGCAGGGCAGTCATCGACCGCCATGAACCCCTCGATCCAGCGGCGGATATTCTCCGACTTCGTCTCGCGGTAGCGACGTTCGAGGTTCGGGATGGCGCCCTCGAAGCCGCCGACGTACTCCCATCGTCCCTTCTCGAACTGGATGTTGTACTCGATCTTCTCGTCACCCGAACCGCGTAGCAACACCTCCTGCACGTGCTCATCGAGTTCCTCGAACGCGGTCGTCAGGCCGAAGCTGTAGAACTCGCAGAGCGCGTCGAGCTTGTGCCTCAACCATCCGGTCGCCAGGTCGGGCCAGCATGTCACCGCACCCTCTCGCAGGGACTTCGTGTGGTCGGGCACGATGAGATCCGGATCGACCCGCATCTTCGTCCCAAGACCGCCGCACTCCGGACACGCTCCGTAGGGGCTGTTGAACGAGAAGAGCCGCGGCGCGAGCTCGCCGAGCCCGACTCCGCAGTGCGGACATGACGCCGCCTCGGAAAGCAGGAGCTGCTCCTTGCCGATGAGAACCTCGACGATACCGTCGCTGAGCTCGAGCGCCGTCTCGAGAGAGTCGACCAATCGCTGTCTGACCTTCGCGCGGAGGATGAGCCGGTCAACGATGACGGAGATATCGTGCTTCTTCTTCCTGTTGAGCTTGCCGACATCACCGACCTCGGTCGTCTCGCCGTCGATGCGTACGCGGACAAACCCTCCCCGCTCGATCCGCCTGAGCACATCCTTGTGCTCGCCCTTCTTGCCGCGCACGATCGGAGCGACGATCTCGACCCGCGCGCCGTCGTCGTGACCAAGGATGATGTCGGCCATGTTGTCGACCGTCTGCTGGGATATCTCGCGACCGCAGAGGTGGCAGTGCGGGACGCCGATACGCGCGAAGAGGAGCCTCAGGTAGTCGTAGACCTCGGTGGCCGTTCCCACCGTCGAACGCGGGTTGTGCGAGGCGGTCCGCTGCTCGATGGAGATGGCGGGAGACAGGCCCTCGATGGACTCGACTCGGGGTTTCTGCATCTGTGAAAGGAACTGGCGCGCGTACGCGGAGAGCGATTCGACGTATCTACGCTGTCCCTCCGCATAGATGGTGTCGAACGCAAGTGACGACTTGCCGGAACCGGAGAGCCCCGTGATGACGACGAGCGAGTTGCGCGGTATCTCGAGATCGAAACCCTTGAGATTGTGCTCGCGGGCGCCCCGCACAACGAGGCTGCCGGGATCACCCGAAACCGCCTTTCGGCTCGCAGAACGGGCACTATCTCTTGACTGGCGGGATTTAGGCATGCTAAAGATTCTACTACGATTCGGTGCACCCAACAAGACGCAAAGCCGGAGCAGACAAACACATGACGACCAGAACGACCGTACTCGCAGCGCTCCTCATCGTCGCGCTTGCCCTTCTCGTCCTCGCCGTACTCTGGCAGCCGACCGTGACCCCGACCGCCTCGACGAGCGGGTTGAAGGTCATCGTTGTGGGCGTCGACGGACTTGACTGGTTCATCCTCCAAAAGTTCGTGGCCGAGGGCCGGATGCCGTTCTTCGGACATCTGGTCGGACGGAGCGTTCTCGGGAGCGTCACCGCGGACCGTCCGGTGCTCCCCGCCGTCGGCTGGACACAGCTGGGCAACGGCAAGCTCCTCTCGGAAGGAGCGCTCGCGGACCTCGCCGAACTCAGGGGACGCGCGGTCAGCACGAGTGTCCCGGGTATCGCAGAGGCGGTCGTCGGCTCGGGTGGGTCCTGCCTGACCATCGGATGGCCGGGAACGTGGCCGGTCGAGGAGTCGTGGGATGCGGGAACGGTGATCGCACCGTACGCGCCGGATGCGCCGGCACACGAGGTCGCGCTCGCGCCGATGCTGTACGAGAACGGGAGTTCGCAGGCGCACCCGGCCGGGCTCTCAACGCGGATCGACGAGGCGGCCCGCATCATCTCGGAGACATGGCCCGAGGAATTCGAGGAGGATATCCTCCCCGCGGGAGAAGACCCCGAGGACTGGTCCGACAACGTCCTTGCAGCGCGCTGGTCCTACATCTCGGACCGAATGACGCTCGACCTGGCAGCGGGCATGCTCGCCGAACTCGAGCCGGAGCTCGCGTTGATACACTTCGGCGGACTCGATGCGGTGAGCCACCGGTTCGTGGCGCCGGGAATGCCCGAGTTCTTCCCGGGTCTCTCGCCCGATGCCGCGGCGCGCTATGCGGACGTCCTCCCGGCCTACTATGAGTTCATCGATTCGGCCATCCGCCGCATCCACAGGCTGGCGGACGACCGGACGGTCTTTCTGCTCTGCTCCACCTACGGCACACATCCGGCCGAGGGCGATATCCTGGTCGCCGGCTCGCACGAGCGCGGCGCGCCCGGCGTCTTTGCACTGAGCGGACCGAAGATCACGCCGGTCCCGACGCCGATCGAGCTCTCCACGGTCGATGTGGCGCCAACGCTGCTTGCCCTGCTCGGACGTCCGATACCGTCGGACCTCGACGGTCGCATCGTCCCGACGGCCACTCCGATCGGGTTCCTGCAGGCGTCGCCTCCGACCTACACCTCCTCCGGAAGCCGGGAGGTCGAGGCCTCCGCGTGCGCGACAGAGGAGATGGAAGCGCTCGCGGCGCAGACCATCCGGTGGTTGTCACGGAACTAGACCGGGAGCGTCGCGCGACGACCCGGACGAGGACCGCCGAACCCGGAACGAACAGAGGCCCGACCGCTGATGCGGTCGGGCCCCTTCTCTTGCGAGTGAATCAAGTGCGAACGAGGTGCGTATGAAGACGCCGTTCGAGCTCCGTGGCGCCGGCTATTCCGCCGCGCTCCCCTTCAGGGCTCTCGTGAGCGCAGGCAGGACCTCGAAGACGTCGCCGACGATGCCGAACGTGGCGACCTTGAAGATCGGAGCGTCGGGGTCCTTGTTGATGGCAACGATCACCTTCGCCGACTGCATGCCGGCGAGGTGCTGGACCGCGCCGGAGATGCCGCAGGCGATGTAGAGCTTCGGCTGAACGGTCTTGCCCGTCTGACCGACCTGGTGCGAGTACTGGATCCATCCCGCATCGACGGCCGCGCGCGAGGCGCCGACCGCGCCGCCGATGGCTCCGGCGAGCTCCTCGATGAGATGGAAGTTCTCCGGCCCGCCAAGACCTCGGCCGCCCGAGACGATGACGTCGGCGTCTGCGATGTTGACCGTCTGCGTGAGGTCCTTCACGAACTCAACGAACTCCACGCGCGACGTGAGCAGTCCGGGGTCGATGGTCTCATCGACGACCTCGCCCGTGCGCGACGTGTCGGCATCGAGCGCCGACATGACCTTGTGCCGGACGGTCGACATCTGCGGCCTGTGGTTCGGGCAGATGATGGTCGCCATGATGTTGCCGCCGAATGCCGGGCGCGTCTGAAGGAGCTGACGCCCGCCGTCCTCGATCGCCAGACCCGTGCAGTCGGCCGTGAGCCCGGTCTTCACCTGGACCGCGACCCGCGGGATCAGCGAGCGACCGAGCACCGTCGCGCCGGTGAGGACGATCTCCGGCTTATGGCGCGTGATGAGCTCGGCGACAACGTTCGCATACGGCTCATCGAGGAAGTTCAGAAGCGCCGGATCATCCACGACGTGGACGCGGTCCGCGCCCCGGTGGATGAGTTCATCCGCCATCCCCGCGATGCTCGAGCCGAGGAGTACCGCCGAGAGCTCCGTCTCGAGCTCATCGGCGAGCTCGCGCCCCTTCCCCAGGAGCTCGAACGAGACGTCGTTGAGCTCACCGTTGCGCTGCTCGGCGACGACCCACACGCCGCGATACTCATCCAGCGACACGGCGTCGTGCTGCGCCTGCCTCAGGACGATCGCGTCGAACTTGCACGCATCGACGCACGCTCCGCAGAGCGTACAGTTGTCGTTGATGACGGCCAGGCCGTCCACCATCTCGATGGCATCGTAGAGGCACGCGCTGACGCAGAGCCCGCAGCCTACACACCGATCTTGCACTACCTCGATACTGCTCACGCGATACTCCCCCGAATCGGTGCTCCTCGGACCCGCGGCGCGGGACGCGGAGCACGTCACCTCTCGCTACTGCGTCTCTCCCCTGAGAACGGGCAGGAGTTCCTCCACGAGCCTCGGTACGGTCTCCGATGTCTCACCCTCGAACACGACCCCGCCCGCCTTGAGCTCGGGCGCGAAGATCTTCATGACACGGGTCGGTGACCCGTCAAGACCGAGCTCTACCGGATCCACATCGAGGTCGGCGGCGCCCCACACGGTGATCTGGGCCTTCTTCGCCTTCATCTTCCCCTTCAGCGACGGCAGCCTGGGTTCGTTGATGTCCTTCACGACCGTGAAGAGGGCGGGCAGAGGAACGCGAAGCACGTCGTGACCGTCCTCCATCATCCGCTCGGCGGTGCATGTCGCGCCCTCGAGTGTGAGCGCCTTGACGTACGCGACCTGGGGGATCCCGAGAAGCCGGGCAACACCCGGACCGACCTGAGCGGTGTCGCCGTCGATGGCCTGTTTCCCGCAGAGGATGACGTCGACCTCCCCGAGCCTCCGGATGCCGGCGGCCAGGGTGTACGACGTGGACCATGTGTCGGACCCGGCGAACGCCCGGTCGGACAGCAGAACGGCATCGTCGACACCGAGCGACAGCGCTTCGCGGAGCGCGACCTCCACCTGAGGCGGCCCCATCGACATCACCGTGACGGTACCCTCGCCCGCGGCCTCGCGCATGCGCAGACCCTCCTCGAGCGCGTACATGTCGAACGGGTTGACAATCGACGGAACACCCTCGCGGATGAGCGTGTTGGTCTCGCGGTCGATGCGGACCTCAGTCGTGTCCGGCACCTGCTTGATGAGAACAACGATCCTCATAGCGTCCCCTACTCGCCGCGCTTCTCCTTCGCGGCGCTCTCCTTGATGAGCTGCGAGGCGATGACCGCCCGCTGGATCTGATTCGTCCCTTCGTAGATCTGCGTGATCTTCGCGTCACGCATCATCTTCTCGACCGGATACTCCTTCATGTACCCGTATCCGCCGAGCACCTGCACGGCATCGGTCGTGACCGACATCGCGACATCGGACGCGAAGAGCTTGGCCATGGCGGAGATCTTCGCGAGGTTCTTCTCGCCGGAGTCGACGATGCGCGCGGCCTGATGCACGATGGCCCGGGCCGCCTCGACCTGCGTCGCCATGTCGGCAAGCATGAACTGGAGCCCCTGGAACGACGCAACGGGCTGACCGAACTGCTCGCGGTGCCTCGCGTACTTGACCGCCTCATCGAGCGCGCCCTGCGCGATCCCGACGGCCTGCGCCGCCACGCCCGGGCGAGAGTGGTCGAACGTCTTCATGGCGACCATGAAGCCCATGCCCTCGCGTCCGAGCAGGTTCGCCTTCGGGACGCGGCAGTCCTGGAAGATGAGTTCGCGTGTCGCCGACGCGCGGATGCCCATCTTGTTCTCCTTCTTGCCGAACGTGAAACCAGGCGTATCCTTTTCAACGATCAAACAGCTGATTCCGCGGATGCCGACGCCCTTCTTCGTGCGCGCCACAACGGTGTAGGTCTCAGCCTCGCCGCCGTTGGTGATCCACTGCTTCGTCCCGTTGAGAATGTACTCGTCGCCGTCGAGAACGGCCGTGGTCTCTATCGCTCCGGCGTCGCTCCCCGCGTTCGCCTCGGTCAGCGCGAATGCCGCCAGCTTCTCGCCCGCCGCGATCGGCGGCAGGTACTTCTTCTTCTGCTCTTCGCTCCCGAAGAGAAGGATCGGATAGGTACCCAGAGCGGTCGCGGCGAACGACAACGAGATGCCGCCGCAGACGCGAGAGAGCTCCTCGGTGGCGACACACATCTCCATCGCACCGCCGCCGAACCCGCCGTACTCCTCCGGAATGTAGACGCCGCAGATGTCCGACTCCGCGAAGACCCTGACGATCTCCCACGGGAACTCACCGCTCTCGTCGAGCTCCTCGCGGACTGGCAGGATCTTCTCCCGCGCGATCTGTGCGCACAGGTCCTTCAACATCTGCTGTTCTTCAGTGAGGAAACAGCTCATGAGGAACTCTCCTTCTTCCGCCGCCTGCCGCCGCGCCTTCCCCGTCGCGACGACGACGAGCGACGCTGTCTCTTCTTCTTCCTCTTCCCGTTGTTGAGCAGACCGAGCTTCGAGAGCGCGTTGCGCGCCGCCATCTGCTCCGCTTCCTTCTTGTTCTTGCCCTCTCCACGTCCGAGCGCCCGGCCCTCGATCTTGAGCTCCACGTAGAACTTGCGCTCGTGTTCCGGTCCGGTCGCGGAGACGACCCGGTACCGCGGACGCGCACCCATCTTCTTCTGGGCGTGCTCCTGAACGATGCTCTTGTAGTTCTTGTACTCCTCGATATTGAGGAGCTTGTCCATGTCGGAGAGGATGTGATCCTCGATGAAGTCCCGCGCGGCATCCAGCCCCGAATCGAGGTAGATCGCTGCGATGACGGCCTCGAACGAATCGGCGAGGATCGACGATCTGGTCTCGCCGCCTGAGAGCCTCTCGTTGTCGGACAGGTGGATATACCGCCCGAGCTGGAGTTCCTCCGCGCGCCTTGAGAGGACGGTCTCACTGACCAGAAGCGACTTGATCTTCGTCAGCCGCCCCTCCTGGCGCTTCGCGTACTTCTCATAGAGCGCCTCGTTCACAACGAGGCCAAGCACGGAGTCCCCGAGGAACTCCATGCGTTCGTTCGACTGTCCGCGTCCCATCTCCTGCTCGTGAACGTACGACCTGTGGCTCAGCGCCTGGTCGAGCAGGCTGAGGTCACGGATCCGGATGCCGAGCGAGCGGCAGAGCCGTCTGAGATCGCCGGCTCGCTGGGGATCGACTCCGGAATCAGGGTTCACGAGGGCGCGAAAGCGCTCTGTGAAGCTGTATCGCTTCTTCATCCGTCGGTGTCTCGGCTAACTCTCGAACCTGGAGACGACGATCGCACAGTTGTGGCCGCCGAAACCGAACGAGTTGCTGAGGACGTTCGTCACGTCCGCCTCGCGAGGTTCGTTGGGAACATAGTCGAGATCGCACTCCGGATCCGGGTTCTCGTGATTGATGGTGGGTGGTATGGTCGAGCGCTCCATCGCCAGGACGCTGAAGACGAACTCGATGCCGCCCGCCGCGCCGAGAAGATGCCCCGTCATCGACTTCGTCGATGAGATGGCCAGCTCCTTCGCGTGCGAGCCGAACACGGCCTTGATCGCGGCCGTCTCGAGTTTGTCGTTCAGCGGCGTCGACGTGCCGTGCGCGTTGATGTACTGCACGTCATCGGCCGCGAGTCCCGCATCCGCGACAGCTACCGCCATCGCCGACGCCATCCCGGCGCCGTCCGGCGCGGGCGCGGTCATGTGAAACGCATCCCCAGTCGCTCCGTAGCCCTTGAGTTCGGCGTGGATAGTCGCACCGCGTCTCTTCGCGTGCTCGAGTTCCTCGACCACAACGATGCCGGCGCCCTCACCCAGGACGAAGCCGTCACGTTCGGCGTCGAACGGGCGTGACGCCCGCTCGGGTTCGTCGTTCCTGGTCGAGATCGCTCGCATCGCGGCGAAACCTCCCACCGACAAGGGACTGATCGCCGCCTCGGTACCGCCTGTCACGATCGCGTCGGCATCGCCGTGCTGTATCGCACGATACGCCGTACCGATCGCGTGTGCTCCTGACGAGCAGGCGGACACCGTTGCGAAATTGGGGCCCTTGAGTCCCAGCATGATAGATACCACACCCGACGACATATCAGGGATGAGCATCGGGATGAAGAACGGGCTGATCCTGCGCGGCCCCTTCTCCATGAGCACGGTGTGCTGAGCCTCGAGCGTCTGGATACCTCCCACCCCGGAACCTATGATCGCTCCGACCCGGCGAGCATCAAAGCCGGAATCGGCGAGTCCGGAGTCCTTCCAGGCCATCAGAGCTGCGGCCACGCCGTAGTGTACGCTCGGATCCATTTTCCGAGATTCGCGCTTGTCGATCAGATCGTCCACGTCGAACCCCTTGAGTTCGCATGCGATGCGAACGGGAAGGCTCGATGGATCGAAACTCGCGATCGTACCGGCACCACTCTTTCCGGCCAGAAGCGCGCTCCACGTGGACTCGAGATCAAGTCCGAGCGGCGTGAGTGCGCCAAGGCCGGTGACCACTACTCTTCTCGACATGCTTCCCATCCGGTTCCTTCTTCCTCGCTATCTGTCTCCTCCAACCTTCTCCGCCTGCGGTGCGCCCGGACCGGTCCGGTCGTCATTCACTATCGTCCCGAACTGACCCCAGACAGAACGCCGCGGCTCCGCCCAAGAGCGAAACCGCGGCGTTGAATCGCAGTTCCGCTCTACGCGCTCACCTTCTTCTCGAGGTAGGCAACGATGTCGGCGACCGTCTTGAGACCCTCGGCCTCATCCGTGTCGTCGGCCGTGATGCCGAACTCATCCTCGAGGGAGAAGAGAATGTCGGCCTGCTCAAGCGAGTCGGCACCGAGGTCCTCGACGATCATCGCTTCCATCGTGACCTGCTCGGCGTCGATCTGCAGCTTCTCCGCTATGACCTGCTTGACCTTTCCTGCAACGTCTGCCATGTCGTGCTCCCTTCGTGATCCTCATCTGCATCCGGCCCGAAAGCCTACCAGGCCATGCCTCCGTCCACATTGATCGTCTGAGCGGTGATGTAGTCTGCATCATCCGAGGCCAGGAATGCAACCAGATTTGCCACGTCCTCAGGTCTCCCGAGCCGCTTGAGGAGGATCTTGGCCGCGAGGCTCTCGATCACCTTCTCGGAGAGGCGCTCGGTCATGGGGGTCTGAATGAACCCCGGCGCGATGGCGTTGGCCGTGATATTGCGCGATGCGAACTCACGCGCCGTGGTCTTCGTCAACGCGATGAGACCCGCTTTCGATGCGGCGTAGTTCGCCTGTCCTATGTTTCCCACCTGACCGATCACGGACGCGATGTTGATAATGCGCCCCCACCGGGCGGACATCATCGGACGTACCGCGGCCCGTGTGCAGTTGAATGCCCCCTTGAGATTGACCTTGAGCACAAGGTCCCAGTCATCGGGCGACATACGGATGAGCAGATTGTCGCGCGTGATGCCCGCGTTGTTGACGAGGATGTCCAGTCCGCCGAGCTTCTCGGTGACCGCCTTCATGGCAACCGCAACGGCTTCGGCGTCCGATACGTCGAGCGCGAAAGCGGCACCCCTGCCGCCCCCCGCCTCGATCTCAGCGACCACGCCCTGCGCGGCCTCGACGTCGACATCGACGATGCCGACCGCCGCGCCCTCGGAGGCGAACGTGAGCGCGATGACCCGCCCGATACCGGAGCCGGCACCGGTGACGACCGCCTTGCGATCCGTGAACCTCATTATCACCCTCCTCGTACACCCACCGTCAGGACGTCAGCTTCCCGATATCCTCGAGCCTGCCTCCGCCCGCTGTCGGGACCGCTGGGGCGATCTTCCGCATTAGACCGCGCAGAACGTTCCCCGGCCCCGCCTCGATGGCCCGGACGGCGCCGAGATCGGCCAGCGTCCGCATGCTCGTGACCCAACGGACGGGACTCACGACCTGCTCAACGAGGCGCGCGCGTATCTCTCCGGGGTCCTCAATGGCGCCGCCGGTGACATTGGCGATGAAAATCGCCTGCGGTCTCGCGACGTCGATTCCGGCGAGAAAGGACTCCATACCAAGTCTGGCGTCCTCCAGCAGCTCGCTGTGGAATGCGCCGCTTACCTTGAGCTCGATGGCACGCTGCGCGCCACGCTCGGTCGCGAGCGCCATCGCCGCACGGACCGCGTCAACCTCTCCGGAAATGACGATCTGCGTCGGTGAGTTGTAATTGGCGGCCTGGACGATCCCCGTGGAGCGAGCATCCGCGACGACGGCATCCAGTGTCTCCGCGTCGAGCCCGATGATGGCGGCCATCGTCCCGGGCACGGCAAGCCCTGCCTCGTACATCAGGCGGCCTCGCTCTCGCACGGCGCGGACGCCGTCCTCGAGCGTGAGGCTTCTCGCGGCGACGAGCGCCGTGTACTCGCCAAGGCTATGCCCCGCCACGGCCCACGGCTCGAAGCCCCGCTGAAGGAGAACCGTGTGTGCGGCGACGCCCGCCGTCAGAAGCGCGGGCTGCGTATTGATGGTCTTTGTGAGTTCCTCTTCCGGCCCCTTGAAGCTGAGCTCGGCAAGATCGACATCGATGGCCTCAGACGCGCGCTCGTAGACCTCGCGCACGGCCGGCGAACTCTCAAAGAGATCCGCGGCCATGCCGACGGCCTGAGAGCCCTGCCCCGGAAACAGAAATGCGATACGGTCCATTGCCGTTACCAACGCATGAGGGTCGAGCCCCACGTGAAGCCGGCGCCGAAGGCGACGGTCCCCGCGAGCATGCCCTCCTTGAGACTGCCGTCCTCGATCGCCTCATACATGGCCATCGGGATCGATGCGGCGGACGTGTTGCCGTACTTGTGGATATTGACGTAGACCTTCTCCATCGGCAGCCCCGCGCGTTCAGCGACCGACGTGATGATACGGATGTTCGCCTGATGCGGAAAGAGGATGTCGAGATCATCACCCGAGAGCCCCTGCTGATCGAGCACCTTCACGACGGAATCGCTCATCGCCCGCACGGCGTTGACGTAGACCTTGTTGCCGATCATACGGATACTGTGGTCGCGAGCATCGACCGTCTCATGGGATGCCGGGGTCTTCGAACCACCGGCCGGGCACATGAGAAGGCCGGCGAGCTTGCCGTCGCTCTGGATGTAATGGTCGACGAGCCCGCGCTCGGGCTCACACGCCTGGAACACGGCCGCACCGGCCCCATCCCCGAAGAGAATGCAGGACGAACGGTCGGTCATATCGGTGAAGCGCGTGAGACTCTCCGCACCGATGACGAGCGCCGTGTCGACCGTACCCGCGCGGATGAACTGCGACGCCACAACCGTCCCGTAGACGAATCCCGAACAGCCGGCGCTGATGTCGAACGCGAAAGCGTTCTTCGCGCCGATGTTGTACTGCGTCAGACACGCGGTCGACGGGAAGGACATGTCAGGCGTCGCCGTGGCGACGAGGATCATCTGAACGTCCTCGGGGGCGACGCCGGCACGTTCGAGCGCCTCGCTTGCGGCTCTGGTAGCAAGATCCGAGGTCGCCTCGCCATCTCCGATGTAGTGCCGCTCCTTCATGCCCGTCATCTGAACGATCCACTCATCGGACGTGTCGACGAGCTTCTCGAAATCCGCGTTCGTCATGATCTCCGGCGGCACGTACATCCCGAGACTCGTGATGCGCGCGTTACGCTCTTTCGTTGCCATTGCTGATCGCCACCTCTCTCAATCGCTCGACGATGGTGCCGCCGAGGTTCTTCTGCACGAACCGCTGCGCCATCAGCGCAGCGTTCTTGATCGCTTTGCCCGAGGAACCGCCGTGGGCGATGATGACCACGCCGTTCACGCCGAGAAGCGGCGCCCCCCCGTACTCCTCGTAGTCGAACTGCTTGCGTATCCCATCCAAGCCCATGCTCTTCTCGTCACCACCGGTGAAACGCGGCAGAACATAGAGCACACTCTCTATCACTTTAAGCATGACGTTTCCAACGAATCCATCACAGACAACAACGTCGGCGGCTCCCGTCATCAGATCGCGACCCTCGACATTGCCGACGAAATTGAGCGGACTGTCTGAAATCAGCCTGTATGCCGCCTGCGTGACCTCGTTTCCCTTGGACGGTTCCTCGCCGACGTTCATCAGCGCAACCCGCGGTCGTTCGCGCTCGAGCACGTCCTGAACGTACGCGCTGCCCATCACCGCGAACTCGAGCAGGTCGGACGGCCGACAGTCGACGCTGGCACCCACGTCGAGAACAACGGCCGGCTCGCCGAGCGCCGGGAAGAAGCTCGCAATGGCCGGGCGTCGCACGTTCGGGAGCATGCCGAGCCCGAGCAGCGTCGAGGCGACGACAGCGCCGGTGTTGCCGGCGCTGACAAGACCGTCGACCGCACCGGACTTGTGCAGCCCGGCGGCGATAACAATAGAAGACCCCCGCTTGCGCCTGACGGCATCGGCGGGGGACTCATGCATGGTGATGATCTCGTCCGCATGCGCGACGGTGAGCGGCAGATCCCCGACCCCCTGTCGGGCGAGCTGCGCTTCAAGCACCTCTGTCTGACCGACGAGCACGATCTCGAGCGACCCGGCTGCTTCACGGACAGCCGCTATCGCACCCTCGACCTCCGCGCCCGGAGCGTTGTCTCCACCCATCGCATCGACCGCGATCCGCACGGGGCGGCCGGCACCAGCGCTGTCATCAGTGGAGGTGGTTCCGGAACTCAGAGACACCCTACTCGCTCTCCTTGACCTCTGGGAGAATCTCGCGACCGTTATAGGTTCCGCAGTGCGGGCACATGCGATGCGGCAGCTTGGACTCGCCGCACGACGAACACGCCGACATCGACGGCGCGGACGCCTTCTTGTGCGTCCGGCGCTTCCTGCCTCGTGTCTTGGAGCTTCGCCTCTTTGGGACTGCCATGCTTCCTCCATGTACGTAAGTGGTGCGATCACGTCCTGCCGATAGCGTCGACAGGGATTCCGGAAGGAACCCCTGCCGCACACTGAGCCCTTCTATTCTGAAGACACGGGGCTACCAAGTCAAGCTGAAACTCCCACCCGGCGCACCACATGGTCGCTCAACCCCTGCTCCTCAGCCATTCTGGAGAACCGCGCCTCGATGGCGTCGGTCCACCGCGGATCGAATATCATCTCACCACCCGTGCAGCCAGGCGGCGCAAGCTCGGCCTCTCCACCCGCCGGACGCCCCTCCGCCCGACCCGGGACGCTCCAGACGGAGCCATTCGGCCGGTCGGGCATCCCCTGGTCCGCGTACGGACCGCGGAGTGCCGCGTAAACCTCCGGCGGCGTGCCCGGCACATCGGCGCCGGCGCGTGCGGCCAGCGATGCCAGGACCTCGAGCGTCGCGCGTCCGTCCGCCGCGGCGTTCGCAGACACGACCGTCTGGACGCGATGCTCGCTGTTCGTATAGCTGCCGGTGGTTCCCGTCGGCGGAGCCATCGGGAGCACGATATCGGCGAGGGACGTCGTCGGTGTCTCTATGGTGTCCATGACGACGAGGTGCTCCAGTCTGCCGAGCGCCGCCTTGACCCGCTCCGGGTCGACGGCCGCGCCCACGGGGTCCTCACCGACGATGAACGCCGACGTGACCTTTCCCGCCTCGATGGCCGCCCAGAGATCTCCGCCGTCCTCGCCGCAGCAGGACGGACCGCAGAGACCGCCGGCAGGTTCGAACCCGAGGTCGGACAGACCCTGCCCGTTCGCGCGCACCCTCAGGAAAAGGACGCCGGATCCGGCGCCAACGCCGCTTCCCGCGAGCGTCGCGAGAGCGACCGCCAGATGAGCGTCTCCACATGCGGATGCGGGAGCGAATGCCGCCGCGCTCGCGATGGTCACCACATGGTCCGCCCCGCAGAAGAGCGTCGCCGCGCGCTTCAGGTCATCGACTGCCATGCCTGCCTTCGAGGCGAACGAGTCCGGCGTGATCCCGGAGATGGAGGCCGTGAGTTCGGTCAGGCCGGAGATGTCGAAACCGAGCGTCCCCGTGTCGATCATGCCCTCCGTCAGGCCGTGGTTGATCATCGCCGATAGAACCGCCCCGACCTGCTCGCGTCCGGCCGGGATCCAGATATCGGCCAGCAACGCCAGGCGGGTCTCGCGTTCGGCGATCACGACGAGGCCGGCGCCCCGCTGAACCGCCTTCCGCACCGAGATGGCGGCGACGGTCTGCTCCTCGGCGATGTCCGAGTCGATCACGAGAATCGTGTCCGCGTTCCGTACGTCCTCGTACGTCGCGGTCGAGGAGGCATGCCCGAGCACGCGCTCGAGCGCTCCGAATACCGCACCCTCGCCGGCGAGACCGAACGATCCTGTCGCGCCGCCGGCCGCCCTGGCGAGCGAGGCAAGCGTATGGGCCTCCTCGTTCGTCATCCTCGGCGAACCGAAGAAGGCGCCGCCGTCAAGCCTCGCCGATGCTGCGTCGATCGCGGCGCCCCACGTCGACTCGCTCCCGTTCACCCGTGGCGCGGTGATCCTCTCACCGAGCGCGCCTCGGAAGCCGAACCGTCCGCGGACACAGAGATTGCCTTCGTTGACGCCGACACCAGCCGCGGGGGCGATGGAGACGAGATCTCCCGCCGCCGTGCAGAGGTCGACCGCGCACCCGGTCCCGCAGAAGCCACATGTCGAGACCGTCGACTCAAGATCCCACGGACCGGGCTTGACGGCCACCGGCTTCGCGGTGAGCGCCGCGGTCGGGCACGACTCCACGCACTGACCGCAGGACTCACAATCGGTCATCGCGAGCGGCTCGCAGAGCGCCGGCTTCATCTGGGCGACGAACCCACGCCGGTAGAATCCGAGCGCGGATGCGCCCTGAACGTCCTGACAGATACGGATACACCGGCCGCACATGATGCACTTCTCCGGCTCGATACGGATGAACGGATGACGCTCGTCGGGCGGGTCGGAGACGACCTCACCGCCCAGCCGTCCGAGCGTGACCTCGTACTCGGCCGCGTACTCCCGGAGCTGACAGCTGAAGCCCTCAGCACAGCCGCACTCGAGACATCGCTTCGTCTCCTCAAGCGCCTGCGCTTCCGTGAGTCCCAGCTCGACCTCGTCCAGGGTCTTGATGCGCTCGGCGACCGGGAGCTCCGGCATCTCCTGGCGCTCCTGCCGAACGACGTCCGCGAGTTCCTCCTCGGGGAAGCTGTCCCAGCGCTCCTCCTGGATATTGAAGTACGACGGGACGGCGTCGACCGCCTCGCCGTGGAACATGCGGATGATGGCCGCGGCCGCGCGACCGCCGGCCGCGATGGCCTCGATGGCCGTCGCCGCGCCGTTGACCACGTCGCCTCCGGCGAAGACGCCGGGCACCGCGGTCAGTCCTGAGTTCTCGTCGGCGATGATTGTGCCCCAGTGTGTCAGCTCGAGCTTCGCCTCGAGCGAGTCGGGATCCTTCTCGGCGGTCTTCTGGATACAGTCGAGGTTCGGGAGCTGGCCGATGGCCGCGATGACGTTGTCGACCTCGATAACGGACTCGGAACCCTCAACCGGGACCGGGCGACGACGTCCGCTCTCGTCGGGCTCGCCGAGTTCCATGCGGATGAACTCGAGACGCTCACACTTCCCCTCACCCTCGATCTTCGTCGGCGCCGCGAGGAAGTGCATCTCGACCCCCTCCTCCTCGGCCGCGTCGACCTCGACGTCCCATGCCGGCATCTCCTTGCGGGATCGGCGGTAGACGATGGTCACCTTCTCGGCGCCGAGTCGCAGACTTGTACGCGCGGCGTCGACGGCGGTGTTGCCGCCGCCGATGATGGCCACGTGTCTGCCGACAGGCGGCGGATCGTTGAGGCCCATTCTCCCGAGAAAGTCCGTGCCCGCCCAGACTCCGTCGAGCTCCTCACCCGGGCAGCGCATCGTGCGGCTCGCCATGGCGCCGAGTCCGAGGAAGACCGCCTCGTATCCCTGGTCGAACAGATCGCTGAGCGTGAAGTCGCAACCAAGTCGCTGTCCGTACTTCACCTCGACACCGAGACCCGTGATCAGACCGATCTCCTCGTCGAGCGTGCGCTTCGGCAGACGGTACTCCGGGATGCCGTATCGGAGCATGCCACCGGGGTCCGGAAGCGCCTCGAAGATGGTCACGTCGTGGCCCGCCTGCGCCAGGTAGTATGCGGCCGTCAGACTCGCGGGACCGGCGCCGACGGCGGCGACCCTGTGGCCGCTTCGCGCCGCCACGGGCGGCGAATATGGACCCGGATGGGAAATGTCCCAATCGGCGGCGAAACGCTTCAGATAGTCGATGCAGACCGGTCCGTCGACGGCGTTCCGTCGACACTCGCCCTCACACGGACGGGTGCAGACGCGGCCGATGGAGAGCGGGAACGGATTGACCTCCTTGACCAGCTTCGTCGCGTCGCGGTACCTGCCCTGCGCGATGAGGGCGATGTATCCCTGGACGTCGACGCTCGCGGGACACGCCTCCTTGCACGGGGCGATACAGTCGCCGCGATGATTCGAGAGCAGGAGTTCGAGCGCCATCCGTCTGACGGCGCGAACGTCCTCGGTGTCCGTCCAGACCTTCATCCCCTCGGCCACCTTCGTACCGCAGGACGGGACGTACCGCTTCATGCCCTCGAGCTTGACGGCGCAGAGCCAGCACGATGCGAACGGCTCGAGCTGCTCGTCGTGACAGAGCGTCGGGATTCGGATGCCGTTCGCGCGCGCCGCCTCGAGGATGGTCACCCCCGATTCGACCTGCACGTCGGTACCGTTCAGTGTGATGCTTACGAGTGCCACCTTTGAACTCTCCTGGAAGCCGGTTCCCGCGGGATCCATCGCACGGACCCCGTCGACGAATCTAGCGGACCGTCACGGCGTCGAACTTGCACGCCTGTCTGCAGGCGTCGCACCTCGTGCAGAGGTCATGATCGATCGTGTGCACTTTCTTGCGCTCCCCGGTGATGGCGCCGACCGGGCACTTCTTCGCGCAGACCGTGCACCCGATGCACTTGTCGGGATCGATGTCGTAGGTGATCAGCGCCTTGCACGACAGCGCGGGACATCGCTTCTCGTTGATGTGCGCCTCGTACTCGTCGCGGAAGTACTTGATGGTCGTCAGTACGGGGTTCGGCGCAGACTGCCCGAGACCGCAGAGCGAGGAGCCGATGATCTGTTCGCCGAGTTCGACGAGAAGATCGATGTCCCCCTCGCGCCCGTCGCCTGCGGTGATGCGCTCGAGGATCTCGAGCATGCGCTTCGTCCCGACGCGACAGAACGTGCACTTCCCACAGCTCTCGTCCTGCGTGAAGTTCAGGAAGAACCGCGCGATGTCGACCATGCAGGTCGAGTCGTCCATGACGACCATGCCGCCGGACCCCATGATGGCGCCCGTCTTCGTGATCGACTCGTAGTCGATGGGCGTGTCCATGAACTCGACCGGCACGCAGCCGCCCGACGGACCTCCCAGCTGAACGGCCTTGAACGAACGCCCCTCGGGGACGCCGCCGCCGACCTCTTCGATGACCTGTCTGATCGTCAGACCCATCGGAACCTCGACGAGCCCGCCGCGCGTGATCTTGCCGGCGAGCGCGAAGACCTTGGTCCCCTTGCTCGACTCGGTGCCGTACGCGGCGTAGGCGGCCGCACCGTTGCTGATGATCCACGGGACGTTGGCGTAGGTCTCGACGTTGTTGTTGTTCGTCGGCTTGCCCCAGAGACCCTTGACTGCTGGATACGGGGGACGGAGCCGCGGCATGCCGCGCTGTCCCTCGATCGATGCGATGAGGGCCGTCTCCTCACCGCAGACGAACGCTCCGGCGCCCTCCTTGATGTGGACCTTGAAGGAGAAGTCGGAACCGAAGATGTTCTCGCCGATGAAACCGCGCTCGGTGGCGTCCTCGATGGCGATCCTCAAACGCTTGATGGCGAGCGGGTACTCGGCACGAACATAGAAGTAGCCCTCCTGCGCACCGATGGCGAACGCCGCGATCGCCAGACCTTCGAGCACGCTGTGTGGGTCACCCTCGAGGATGCTCCTGTCCATGAACGCGCCCGGATCGCCCTCGTCTGCGTTGACGATCACGTACTTCACATCACCCGGCGCCTTCTTGGCGAGACCCCACTTGATCCCTGTCGGGAATCCCGCCCCTCCGCGACCGCGGAGTCCGGACGCCTTGAGCTCCTCGATGACGTCGTCCGGCGACATCTGCTTGACGACCTTCGTGAGCGCGGCGTAGCCGCCGACCTCGATGTACTCATCGATCGACTCCGGGTCGATGACACCCGCGTTTCGGAGTACGAGGCGAACCTGTTGATCGTAATACGTCTCGTCGGGGAGCTCTCTGCCCTCAGCGCGCACCAGCCAATCGTCGACCGGCTTCCCGCCGACGACGTGCTCCTCCACAACCCGTCCCACCTGGTCCGCAGTGAGTCCTCCGTATGTGTACTTCGCGCCCCCGCTGGTCACGACATCGACGATCGGCTCCCGATAGCACATGCCGACGCATCCGGTGCGCCGGAGGCGGGCGTCGACGCCCTTCTCCTTGAACTCCCGCTGGAACGCGCTGAAGACGTCGGCCGCCCCCGCGGCAATGCCGCAGCTCGAGAGCCCGACGGTGACCTCAACGGTCGCACCTGTCTTCGCCATCATCTCTCTCCGATGATTCGTGTGGTTCGTGACGCGGCCCGCCGGGCTTCCGCCCGACGCGGGCGCCTAGTCGCCGTACTCCCTGATGATCTTGCGCGCCTCATCCGGTGTCAGCCGGCCGTAGGTGTTGTCCTCGATCATGATGACGGGCGCCAGACTGCAGCACCCGATGCAGGCAACCGATTCGACCGTGAACTTCCCGTCCTCGGTCGTGGCGCCATCGGTCACGCCGAGTTCGTCGCAGAGCGCATCCGTGATCGCCGTCGCACCCTGCACGTGACACGCGGTCCCGTGACAGACCTTGACGACGTACTTGCCCACGGGCGCCATTCTGAACTGCGCGTAGAAGCTGGCGACGCCGAAGATCTGCGCCGGCGGGACGCCAAGCCGCTCGCCGATGCGCTTCATCACCTCCGGCGGCAGGTATCCGATGCGTTCCTGCACCTGCTGAAGCACCGGGATGACGCTCCCGCGAAGGCCCGCGTACTTCGCCGCGACCTCGTCGGCCACGCCGAGGTACTCCACCATTCTCTCGCTCTGAGCCACCGTGTCCTCCATCGCTCCTCCGAGCTCTCCCATGTGGGGCGAGCTATCCGGCTATCGTTCGCGGGCAGTCACCGAAGTGGATCGCAGACTCATGCGCGACCCGCTCGGGCGAGTCCGAAGCGTGTACCGCGTTCTGCGTGAGACTCCTGCCGTAGGTCGCTCTGATGGTCCCCTGCTCCGCCTGCTCCGGATCGGTCGCGCCGATGAACGAGCGAAGCGCCGGCACCGCGTCGGGCGCCTCGAGCAGCACGCCGACGGTCATACCGGATGTAACGAACTCGATAAGCGTATCGAAGAACGGCTTGCCGACGTGCACGTCGTAGAAGATGTGCGCCTCGTCGCTCGTGAGCCTTCGGGACGCGAGCCCGACGATGCGGAATCCACCCCTCTCGAGCTCCGCGAGAATGGGACCGATGAGTCCCTCGCTCACGGCGCGCGGTTTGACCATCAGAAATGTCCTGTCCATCAGTTGGTCTTCTCCCTTGCCTTTATCGCTGCCTCGCGCCCGACATCGAGCGCCTTCTGATTCAGCTCCTCGGTGCCCTCCGGCACGCGAGCCATGACCGCCTTCGACAGGCTGTCCCAATCGACAACGCCCGTCAGCGCGGCGATGGCGCCGAGAGCGACCACGTTGGCGAACAGCATCCTCCCGCAATGCTCGACCGCGAGCATGGTGAACGGGATCTGGATGGTCCCCTCACGCGCTACCGTATCCACGAGGTACGAGTCGACGACCATCAGTCCGCCGTCCTTGAGAGAATCGGCGTACTCGTCGGCCGCCACCTGCGTCATCGCGAGCAGGACATCGACCTTCGTTGCCTTCGGATAGTCGATCTCCTCTGTCGATATCACAACATCGGTCTTGCTCTTGCCGCCGCGAGCCTCCGGTCCGTAGCTCTGTGTCTGTACGGTGTTCTTGCCGTCGTAGACGGACGCCGCCTCCGCCAGGAGTTTCCCGCCCAGCATCAGCCCCTGTCCTCCGGATCCCGAGAGGCGAACCTCGAACCTGCCCCCACTCTTCGTCACGTGAGCACCCTCGCTGCTGAGCCGCCCCGACCGCGTGGGCCTCAAGGCAGCCGCCTCGCCGACAGACGCTAGCCGATCGCCTTGAGTCGGTCTCCCAGTCGCTCGTACCGCTCCATGGTCTCCCGCAGCTGAGTCGCCACGGTCGCCGAATCGCTCGTCAGGCGCTCCGCGAGGTTGTCGTACACCTCGATGAACTCGGGCAGGTAGTTCTCCACGAAGATGCCGCGGGTGAACTTGCCTTCGAGCTCCTCAGGTGACATCCTCTCGGCCTGCTTGAGCGTCACCGAACTGTCCTTCATCCACCGGAACATGTCCACGGGGGACTTGTACTGGTTCAGTCTTCCGTAGCTCGTGTAGCAGTTGCTCATCACCTCGACGACCGAGAACCCGCGGTGACGGATCGCCTGCTCGAGGAGCTTGTCCAGTTCGCGGACGTGATAGACGGACGTCCTGGCGACGAACGAGGCGCCGGCGCCGGCGGCCAGCGCCGACGCGTCGAACTCGTGCTCCACATTCCCGTACGGCGCGGTCGTGCCGCGCTTGCCGTGCGGCGTCGTCGGCGAATACTGCCCGCCGGTCATGCCGTAGATACAGTTGTTGGCGACGATCGCGGTGATATCGATGTTCCGGCGGCACGCGTGAATGAAGTGATTGCCGCCGATCGCGAGCGCGTCGCCATCGCCCATCGCCGCGAGGACGGTGAGCTTCGGATTGGCGAGTTTGACGCCCGTCGCGAATGCGAGAGCGCGACCGTGCGTCGTGTGCAGCGTGTTCGAGTCGACATAGGTCGGCATACGACCGGTGCACCCGATGCCGGATACGGTCACAATATCGTTCTTGGGGATCTCCATCTTCGAGATGACCCGGAGAAGGCTGCTCATGATGACGCCGAGACCACAGCCTCCGCACCAGACCGTCGGCAGCTTCTTGTGCGGCTTGAGATAGGTTCTCGCTGTCTCTATCGCCTGGCTCATGCGCTCAGTTCCTCCGTCACGAAGTCGGTGATCTGATCGGGCGTGAACAACCTGCCGTCGACGCGGCCGAGGTGCCTGACCGGCACCTTGCCTCCAACGGTCCGCTCGACCTCGAGCACGAGCTGTCCCATGTTCATCTCCGGAGCGACGATCCCGCGGAGCTGTGGAGCGAGCTCCCGGAGCCGCTTGCCCGAGAAAGGCCAGATGGTCTTCACCCTGAGAAGTCCCGCCTTCACACCCTGCTCACGGAGCTGTCGGACGGATGCCTTCGCGACACGCGCGGTCGAGCCGTACGCGAACAGCAGGATGTCGCAGTCCTCGGTCATGAACTCATCATTCATAGCGAGTTCGTCGGCCCGAGACTCGATCTTGTCGACGATCCAGTGGATCTTCCGGTCGACCTCTTCCGGGACCATCGTCGGGAACCCGTGCGCGTCGTGCGTCAGACCGGTGACATGGAAGCGGTGTGGGCCACCGAAGTGCGCCATCGTCGCGACGGTATCGCCGACGCAGGCAGCCGGACTGTAGTCGGCATCATCGTCATCCGGCGCAATCCGGCTGTCACAGTGGTACGTCCCTGCGACCGGGAGCGTGACGCTCTCCCGCATATGACCGATGACCTCGTCAAGCAGCAGCACGACCGGCGTGCGGTACTTCTCCGAGAGACTGACGCTCTTCACCGTCAGCTCGATGCACTCGAGGACGGTCGACGGCGCCAGCGCGATGATCGCGTGGTCGCCGTGCGTTCCCCATCGCGCCTGCATGATGTCGGCCTGCGCAGGCTGAGTCGGCAGACCCGTTGACGGACCGGCTCGCATCACATTGACGATCACGCACGGGATCTCCGCGAGACACGCGAGTCCTATGTTCTCCTGCATGAGCGAGAAACCCGGGCCGCTCGTCGCGGTCATCGCTCGCGATCCCGCTATCGACGCGCCGATGATCGCAGCGATGGAAGCGATCTCATCCTCCATCTGAATGAACCTGCCGCCGATCAGAGGCAGATGCCGTGCCATGAACTCGGCGACCTCCGAGGACGGGGTGATCGGATAGCCCGCGAAGAAGTTCACCCCAGCCGCGACCGCGCCGATGGCGCACGCCTCGTTACCCTGGAGGACCTTGACGTCCTTGTTCCCTGTCGCGGCCATGTCAGGTCCCCTCCCCGCCTGCGGCGCCGCCCGATGTCTCGGCGGTCTTCTTCTCGCGTTCTTTGTAGACCGTGATCGCCATGTCGGGACAGAGCATCTCGCAGAGATGGCACGCGATGCACTTGTCGGGATTCGACACGACCGGGCGACCGGTGCGGTCCGACGTGAAGACGCCCGTCGGACAGAATTCGTAGCAGAGTCCACAGCCCTTGCACCACGCGTCGTACACGAACACCTCTCGCTCGGGATGTTCGTCGCGAGTCGGGTAGTTCCAGGCCCTCCGCGGAGCGGCATTCGCCGCGCTCTTCTCCATGCTACCTCCCAAGCGTCGTCCGGAGGAGTCCGGGGATCTCGCTCGGCCGGTCCGCGACCGGTACGCCGGCGTCCGATAGCGCCTTGATCTTGTCTTCCGCTGTACCCTTGCCGCCTGCGATGATGGCTCCCGCATGACCCATCCTGCGGCCCGGGGGTGCCGTCCGTCCCGCGATGAAGCCGACGACCGGCTTCGTCATGTGCTCCCTGATAAACGCCGACGCCTGCTCCTCATCGGTCCCGCCGATCTCACCGATGAGCACGACCGCGCTGGTTCCCTCGTCCTTCTCGAATGCCTCGAGCGTGTCGATGAACGTCGTCCCGATGATCGGGTCTCCCCCGATCCCGATGACGGTCGACTGCCCGACGCCGCCGCGTCTGAGACTGTCGACGACCTCGTACGTGAGCGTGCCGCTCCGCGAGACGACGCCGATCCGGCCCCGCGTGTGAATGGCGCCGGGCATGATCCCGAGCTTGGCCTTCCCGGGGCTGATAAGACCGGGACAGTTGGGTCCGATCATCCGCACGCCGAGCGCTTTGGTCCGCTGATACAGCCGCATCGCATCGAGCGTCGGCACACCCTCTGTGATCACGACGATCAGCTCGACGCCGGACTCCGCCGCCTCGATCGCCGCGTCGGCCGCGAACCGCGCCGGGACGAACACGATCGTCGCATTGGCACCGGTCTCAGTGACCGCCTCGCGAACGGTGTCGAACACGGGAACACCGCCGCGGTCCTGGCCGCCCTTGCCGGGCGTGACGCCGGCAACAACATGGGTCCCGTACTCGATCATCGCTCCGGTGTGGAAGGAACCGTCTCGACCCGTGATCCCCTGGACACAGACGCGCGTTCTCTCGTCTATGAAGATGCTCACGTCTGCCCCCCCGCCATAGCGACCGCCTTCTCGACGGCTTCATCCATCGTCTGCGCCGACTCCATGCCGTGTTCGGCGAGGATCTGTCGTGCGCGATGCTCGTTCGTCCCGGTCAGTCTCACGACGAGCGGGAGCGAGAGAGGTCGCGCCTCGAGCGCCTCGATGAGCCCCTCGGCGACGTCGTCGCACCGCGTGATGCCGCCGAATATGTTGAGCAGAATGACCCGGACGTTCGGGTCGCTGGTGATGATATCGAAGGCCGTCATGACCTTCTCCGGGCTTGAGCTTCCGCCGATGTCGAGGAAGTTCGCGGGCTCGCCGCCGAAGTACTTGATGAGGTCCATCGTGGTCATCGCGAGACCGGCGCCGTTGACGACGCACCCGACATTGCCGTCGAGTTTGACGAACGACAGACCCATCTCGCGCGCCTTCCGGAGCTCCTCCGACTCACCGTCGGAGTCCCGCATCGCGGCGATGTCGGGGTGACGGAAGAGCGCGTTGTCGTCGATGTTCATCTTGGCGTCGACAGCCCACACGCGGTCATCGGGAGAGACGACGAGCGGGTTGATCTCAGCCAGTGAAGCATCACTCTGGACGAACGCGTTGTAGAGCTTCGTGATGACCGATGCGACCTGGGCAACGATCTCGACACGGTCGTCGAGGTGCGCGGCGAGTTCCGCCGCCTGCGCCACCGTTAGACCCTGCACCGGATCGATCGGGAGCTTGAAGATCTTCTCCGGAGACTCGGCCGCGACGGACTCGATGTCGACCCCGCCCTCCGAACTCACCATGTAGACCGGCCCCTTGGTGGCCCGGTCCACGACGATACCGACGTAGTACTCACGCGCGATATCGACCGCGTGAGCGACCATGACCTTGCGGACGGTCAGCCCCTTGATGTCCATCCCGAGGATGTTCCTCGCGTGCTGCTCGGCCTCTTCGGGTGTGTCGGCGAGTTTGACGCCTCCGGCCTTACCGCGGCCGCCGACGTGCACCTGCGCCTTTACGACAACCATACCGCCGATCTCCTCGGCGACGCGCCGCGCCTCCGCCGGGTCGGTGACGACCTCGAAACGGGGCACAGGTACTCCGCGTCCACGAAGAATCGTGCGCGCCTGGTACTCGTGGATCTTCACGCAATCCTCCTGACCCCCGCAGCGGGATCTACACGAAGTCCTTGAGCACATCCACGAGTGTGGGGCTGCCCTTCACCCCGAGTTCGTAGCGGACGCGAACGCTCGGCTTCTTGATGTCGACGACCTTGCGGAGATCGATCGGCGTGCCGATGACGACGTAGTCGCAGTCCACGGCGTTGATCGTCTTCTGCAAATCGGCGACCTGCTCGTCCGAATACCCGGCGGCCGGCAGCAGCGTGCCGATATGCGGGTACTTCTCGTACATCTCCTTGATCTTGCCGGTGGCGTGCTCACGCGCGTCGACCAGGATGGCTCCGGCGCGCTCAGCCGCCACGGTGCCCGCGCCGATCTTCATGCCGCCGTGCGTCAGCGTGGGGCCGTCCTCGACCACGAGCACGCGCTTGCCCTTGAGGTCGACGTCCTCCTCGAACGTGACGGGTGAATCGGCGTGAATGATGACAGCGGTGTCATTGAGGCTCTTGATGACCGCGACCATCTCGTCGATCTGAGCCGGCGTCGCCGAGTCCTCCTTGTTGATGATGACCACATCGGCCATCCGGAGGTTCTGCTCGCCCGGGTAGTAGGACAGACCATGCGCAGCACGGTGCGGGTCGGCGACGACGATGTAGAGGTCGGATGCGTAGAACGAGGCGTCGTTGTTGCCGCCGTCCCACAGGACGATGTCGGCCTCCTTCTCAGCCTCCTCGAGGATCTTGCCGTAATCGACGCCGGCGAAGACCACATTGCCGCGATCGATGTGCGGCTCGTACTCCTCCATCTCCTCAATGGTGCACTTGTGCTTGAGCATGTCGTCGTACTCGCCGAACCGCTGCCAGATCTGCTTGCTCAGGTCTCCGTACGGCATCGGATGCCGGATGGCGACGACCTTCTTGCCGGCGGCGAGGAGGATCTCTGCGACCGCGCGCGTCGTCTGGCTCTTGCCACACCCCGTCCGCGTCGCGCAGATCGAAATGACCGGCTTGTTCGACTTGACCATCGTGTCACGCGCACCGAGGAGAATGAAATTCGCGCCGCACGCGTTGACAAGCGAGGCTTTGTGCATCACATACTCGTGGGACACGTCGCTGTAGGCGAACACGACGTCGTCGACCTTGTGCTCCTTGATCAACTTCGGGAGGTCCTCTTCGGCGAGGATCGGAATCCCGTTCGGGTAGAGCTCACCCGCGAGCACGGCCGGGTATGCACGACCGTCGATGTCAGGGATCTGCGTCGCCGTGAAGGCAACGACCTCGAACTCCTCGCGGCCGCGATAGACCAGATTGAAATTGTGAAAGTCCCTTCCAGCGGCGCCCATGATAATGACTCGTCGCCTCTCCATTCATCCTCCCTCAGGTGGTACCGAGGTTGCTTCGTTGCGTCACCACAAGGCCGCGACGCACCCGGCCAATCGCACGCGAATCCCCCATCAGCCTCGCTCCCTTGGGGAGCGCACTTGTCTGGGGGATCCAGGTCATCAAAGAGGCCCGCGAGCGCGCCTGCCGATCATCCGGAAGACGGTCCCGCCGACCGCATGCCCCGACCGGAAGGCCGAGGCGAACAAGACGGCAAGTATACGCGAACACATCGATTGAGTCCACCCTCGAAGGGACATTTCGCCGCGACGAGGCGGGGAATCGCGTTCCGACAACGGGGAGCCGGTCAGTCCTCCGGACATTCCTCTCCGAGTGAGCGGATACGGGCGATGATCCCCCGCGTCGAGTGCCCCTCAAGAGCCTCCATCGCGACGACCCGGCCACCGGCCTTCTCGACCACGTCCGCGCCCACGATGGTGTCGCGCGAGTATCCCGCACCCTTGACGAGCACGTGCGGGACGATGCCGGCGATCAGCTCGTACGGAGTGTCCTCATCGAAGAGACAGACGTAGTCGACGGCCCCAAGCGCGGCGACGACGGCCGCGCGATCGCCCTCTGCGACGATGGGCCGCGTCGGCCCCTTGAGACGCCGGACCGAGTCGTCCGTGTTGACACCGACGACGAGCACGTCGCCGAGCGCCTTCGCCCGGGCAAGATAGTCAACGTGACCGTGATGGAGGATATCGAAACACCCATTGGAGAAGACGATCGTCCGACCGGCCTTCCGCGCCGACTCGCACAACGCCGCCAGATCGTCGCGCGCCACGACGCTACCCACCAGTGACCTCCTCCAGTTCCTCGAACGAGCGGCGGATCTCATCAACCGTGATCGACGCCGTGCCGATCTCCCGAATCACTACGCCCGCCGCATGGTTCGCGATCATGGCGGCCTCCACCATCGAGGCCCCGGCCGCGAGCGCCACACCCAGCACGCTGACGACGGTATCGCCGGCGCCCGTAACGTCGAAGACCTCTCGCGCCACCGTCGGCAGATGGGTGTACTCGCCACCTCGCAGGAACAGCGACATCCCGTTCTCACCTCGTGTCACGATGACACACTCCGCATCCAGTCGCTCCCGCAGTTCCCAGCCCCCGCGAAGAAGATCCTCGTGAGCAGCCATCGCGTACCCCACGGCGCCGGCCGCCTCCTTGAGGTTCGGTGTGATGGCGGTCACGCCGCGATACCGCGAGAAGTGGGATTCCTTGGGGTCTACGCAGACTCGCGTGCCCCCGACTCGTGCCGCGTCGAGCGCCGCCTCGAGCGTCCGCTCGCTGACGACGCCCTTCCCGTAGTCCGAGATGATGAGAACGTCCGCCGCGGGCACGGCCTCCCGGATCGCAGTGACGACCAACTCCTCAGCCGGCCCTGCGAGCGGAAAGGCGTGCTCCCGGTCGGCACGCACGACCTGCTGGTTCTGCGCGATGATGCGCGTCTTCGTGGTCGTCGGTCGATCCTCGATCTGCAGAAGGTGTCCGACACCGACGCCCCGCGCCGTGAGGCGATCCAGGAGACTCCTGCCGTGATCGTCGGTCCCGACGACCCCGACGACGTCGGCCGCGGCTCCGAGCGCCGCGACGTTCTCCGCGACGTTCGCCGCCCCCCCGAAGCGGACGGTCTCCTCACGCACCTCGACGACCGGGACCGGAGCCTCGGGTGAGATCCTGTTGACGTCACCCCAGATGTAGCGGTCGAGCATGGCATCACCGAGGATCGCAATCCGACGGCCGCTGAAACCACCGAGGAGGTCGTTCAGTCTGCCCATCTCGATCGTGCTCGAACTCACGGGGGCTCCTTTCCGATGGCGTCCGCCTTGTGAGTGACCGCACCGGACATCCGAGCCCGGCAACCGCGCGGCAAGGCGATGCTATTGCAGTGCCCCCCGCAAGTCAAGGACGGCCGCCCCGTGTGGGACGGCCGTCCGATGTGTGCGGGGCTGGCTCGACTTCGTCGTGCCAGCTAGGCGGAATCGAGTCCGCTCGATTCCGCATGCTCAGTTCTCTGTGAGCGGCTGACTTGAGCTCCTCACGTCAGCTTGACCGGCTCGATCTTGCGTCTGCGGCGCGGCTTGCGCTTCGGATGCTCGGGCACGATGAGGTCCGGATAGGCGTTGTGGAGCGCCTGAATGGATGATCCCTTGAAACAGCCCGTCAGCATGCCGCCGAGTCCGTACTCCCTGAACAGATGGTATGTCACGTCCTGGAAGACGCGGTCACGCGGCACCCCGAGCTTGTCCTCGACGAGCCAGCGCGTCGCGCGGCGGGCGTTCTCGAGACCCTTCGCGCCCTGCCAGAAGTTCTTCGGGACGTTCCTGAACTCCCACGGGTAGAACCGGCCCGGATATGCATTCTCGATGGCCCGGAAGAACGATCCCCGGAAGCAGACCGAGAGCATCCCCCGCAGATTGTACTTCCCGAACGTCGTCGCGGAGATGCGCTGCGGGATCTCCTCGACCGAGCAGCCTTCCTTCTCCTCGATCATCCACCGCGTGGCTTCGGCCGCCAGCTTGAAGCGGTCGGGCCCCTGCCACATACCCTTGACGTTGAACTGCCACTTGTGGAAGCGACCGGGATATGCGTTGTCGATCGCCTTGTACGGCGACCAGTCGAAGCAGCTGCCCAGCATCCAGGTCAGCCCGTTGTCATAGAAGAGCTTCTTGTGGATGGCGCGAGGGATATCCTCGACAGCGATCTGAAGTCTGTCCTCGAGGAGGTACCGCGTGATGGTGCCCGCGCGCTGTTTGCCCTTGGGCCCTTCGAAGAAGTTGTTCGGGAACCGCCTACGCCGCTTGGTTGAGACGTCCTCATATATGCGGACTATCTCTTCACGTTCAAGGTCGGGCGCGACGGTTCTCGCGTCCAGCCCGCTCAGTTCCGCAACCATAGCCCCTCCAGTCTACAGTCCGGACAACTGACAAAGCTGTTCGATCGCAGGTTGTAGCTCGTTGTCCATTAGCACAGGTTGTTACGCGTGTCAATCACCACGGTCACGATATCACTTCCACCAAAAGGTGTCAAGAGGAATATTCGCTAAAAGTCACAGCCGTCACTTTCCGCGCTTGCTCATCGCGGCGAACGGTGTACTCGACTGCGCCGATTCGCTCGCCCGACCCCGCATCACGATGTTCACCCGAGCCGGTTTCGTCGCCGGCGTGATCGCCCGTGAGAGCGACGTCCGCCCGCCACCAACCCGAACAGTCACTCATTCCGATGGCACGACGCTTGCTAAGGGCCCGCCCAAAAAGGGCTTGACACTCCTCCATCTCACTCCTATCTTAGCGCAAACTGATGACTCAGTGGCCGCCTGGCTGGCGGCAGACGGAGAGGCGCAGCCAGTGGCCGAGCAGAAGAAGATCAATATCGAGCTCCGTGATGAAGAGGCGGAGGGCGTCTACGCCAACTTCGCCGTGATCACCCACTCCCCCGCGGAGTTCGTGGTCGATTTCATCAGAGTGCTCCCTGGAACCAAGAAGAGCCGGGTCCACGCGAGGATCGTGATGGCCCCGCAGAACGTGAAGGCCTTCTCACAGGCTCTGGCCGACAATATCCAGAAGTACGAGGCCAAGCACGGAGAGATACAGGCGGCCGGCAGGGAGCAGTCGGACAAGCAGATAGGCTTCCAGTAGCGGTTGCCCGAACGGGCAGGGAGGACCGAACAGACAGATACCCCGGAGGTCGATGCGTGGTTCGAACGGGCCGTGACCTGGACGAAACCCGTCAGGCCGATGGGCGGTCGGATTGGACATGAAGAGCTTTCTACGGTCCACTGGGTGCCTCAATGAGGTGCCTGTGATTCCGGAGGGAGGTGCACACGGAGAACCAACTGGGAGACCAGGGAAGTTCGAGAGTGTCGGTGGAATTGGTGGAGCATAAGCGCAGGGTTCAATCAGGGGGTTATGTAATGAGACGCAGCGTTCTTTCGATCATGGTTGTGACGCTGGTGCTGGCCATGGCCGTCAGCGCCGGTGCCTGGGACAGACTGTACACGAACGATTCAGTGATGACGCACGACGCCGGCACCTTCGGCGTCACCGGCGGCCTGGTCTACTTCATGGCCAACGGCGTGTACGACGCCGACGGTGAGAAGTTCGATTTCGAGGGTGACATGGCCATGACGACCATGGGCATCCCGATCAACCTCTACTACAGCGTCATGGACCAGCTCGAGGTCGGCGTGCAGCCGATCTTCTGGATGAACTCCTACACCGACTACGACGGCGACGAGTACGACGCCACGGGTCTCGGTGATACATGGATCGACGCCAAGTACATGTTCATGCCCGAGCCGATGCTCTCCGCCCGTGCCGCCGTCAAGCTCCCGACCGGCGACGACGAGGGTGACGAGGACAACGGTCCCACCGGCTCCGGTACGACGGACTTCGATGTCGCGCTCATGTTCGGGATGCCGGCCGGCCCCGGTATGTTCGGCGCGCAGGCCGGCTACCGCATGTTCGGGGCGCAGGACGTCGACGTGTACGTGCGTGAGACGGCCGAGTACAAGTGCGGATCTGAGATCCACTTCGCCCTCTGCTACCGCTACCCGATGAGCGACATGCTCGACCTCAAGGTCGGCGTCGACGGTTTCTTCGGCAGCGAGGACGAGTTCGACGGCGAGACGGTCGAGGACAGCGCGATGAACATGGTCTCGCTGAACCCGGGCGTCGTCTACCTGATGGACAACGGCATGGACGTCGGCCTCGACATCCACTATGTCCTGATGGGTCAGAATGTGTACTCCGAGTGGGGCCTTGGCCTGTGGCTCGGTTGGAGCAGCATGTAGCATCCGTCGGGCCTTCGGTCTGACAGCAGCAGATAGACGACGGAACGGGGGGACCGCAGAGCGGTCCCCCCGTCTTCTCTGGTGCGTGGTGAGTCGGTCTGATGCGACGTCGTGTCGGGCTACTCTCCAGCCGGCGGCCGCGTCTTCCAGCGCTTGTGCATCCAGAAGTACTGCTCGGGGTAGCGTCTGATGAACTCCTCGAAGACGCTCGTGTAGCCCTGTGTGAGGACCTGGACGCGCCCGTCGGTCGTCAGGTCGCCATCTGCGACCACCGGCGGGTTGATGACGATCTCGTGACGGTCCGTGCCGTGTCGGACGATGAGCCCGGGCAGCAGTGGGGACCCGGTCGCCTCCGCGAACCGGCCGGCGCCGTACGGCGTCGAGGCCTTTCGGCCCAGGAAGTCGACGAATACGCCCTTCTTCCCGGCGTCCTGGTCCGACAGCATCGCAACCAGACGGTTGTTCTTGAGCGCCTTGAAGATGCCCCGCAGGCTCCCGGTGAGGGGCACGATCTCGACGCCGAACCGGGCCCTCAGACGGTTCATCAGACCGTCGACGAGCATGTTGTGCTGCTCCCCCACAAGGAACGTGACCGGGTAGCCCATTGTGGCAAGCGTCGCGAAGATCTCCCAGTTTCCGAAATGCCCGGAGACGATGATGGCGCCCTTCCCGGCTTCGAGCGCCGCGTCGAGATGCTCGCGTCCCGTCAGCGAGACGGTGCGTTCGACGTCGGCCGGCGTCACGCGGGAGAACCGCGCGTACTCGAACGTCATCCTACCGAAGTTGCGGTAGGACTCGCGGGCGATGCGCCGCAGCTCACGCTCTTCCAGCCCCGGACCCAGCGCGCGTTCGATCTGCTCGAGAACGACTCTGCGGCGGATGCCGAGCGACCACCCGAGACCGCCGAACGCCGCCCCCAACTCACGCGCCGCGTCCGCGGGCAGGGCGCAGATCACCCCCTGAAGCGCCCGCGCAGCGGCGTACTCGAGTCGGTGCGTCATCGTGATCTTGTGCTCTCGCGCCACGGACCTCTCCCTCTCCCGTTCAGGCGAAATGTACGGCTTCGCGTCGGATTCGGTCAGGCGAATTTCTTTGCGAGCCACGACAGCCTGATCCGAACCGCCTGATGCGGACAGACCTCGTGGCAGCACAGACACTCGACGCAAGTCCTGCGGTCGACGACCGGAACATCATCCTTCAAGGTGATGGCGTTCACGGGACAGCTTCTCATGCAGAGCCCGCAACGCTCCCCCCCCACGCACCCCCACTCCCTTGACATTTCTGGGAGTATCCATATGAGCGGCTTGAATGCGCGCACCAGCGGGTCCGGGATGTAGTTGAGAATGCCCGTCCCGGGCAGCTTGAACCCGTCCGTGTCGAACGACCCGGGCAACTCGCCCACGACCCTGATAGACGCGGGGTCGTCGGTTCCCAGACCACGCTCGGCCGCCAGGTGGATCATGTGTATACGCCGGACGTCCATTCCGAGCATGCCGGCCGCCACCGTATCCATGGCAACGGCATCGGCCCCGGCCATCACGGCGCCGACGTACCGCGTCTTGCCGCCCGACGGTCCGTCACCCTCCATCGCCACGACGCCATCCATTATGTGGAGCGCCGGAGCCACCAGCGCGTGCACATCGACGACGAACCGGCTGAACGGCGCGGGACGTCCCGCGAGATTGTGCAGCCTCGCCTTCCCGAATCCGGGAATGGCGCCGAATGTGTTCTTGATGGCACCCGTGTAGAGCGTGAGCATATGGGTCTTGAGCTTCGGCACGTTGATGATGACATCGGCGTCGACGACCGGGCGCGCGATCATGTACTCGTGCTCGACGCCCTGTCTCGAAACCGAGCCGGCGGCCTCGAAGCTCACGAGTGGAACACCGGTCCGCTCCGAGAGATCCCTCATCCCGGTGTTCTCCCAGACGCGCTCGATGCCGCGGATAGCCCCGCCCGGACTGTCGCCGATGGTCGGAACACCGCCCGCGGCACGAACCAGTTCAATGATGACCTCAAGCACGGATGGATGGGTCGTGATGGCCCGATCGGGGTTCTTCGCGGACAGGAGGTTCGGTTTGATCAGAACCCTCTGCCCGGATCGAACGAACGCGGACATGCCGCCCACCCCATCGACGGCCGTCGTCACCGCCGCGCGTATCGCGGCGAGTTCGTAGTCGGCGCTCCGCGTGATCGACACGACCGACCTCCGGTCCGACATCGGCTCCCCTCCCATCCGACGCTCCATCCTCTACTATTCGCACATCACTCGGACCGTCACCGGCGTTCGCCTCCGGTCACGATCGTGTATACCGGCCTCCCGGCCAGACGCGAGCAAGCCCCGCAAGCTCCAGCTCGATGAGTCTCTCGATGATCTCCCGCACCGGACGTCCGAGCTTCGTCGCGATCTCCCCGGCGCTCAACGGCCTGGTTCCCAGTATCGCCCGAACGCTGTCCTCGGTCGGCGGAGCGCTGTCGACGCCGTCCTCGGACCGCTCCCCCGGAGACGCGGTGTCCTGGAAGGGTCCCCACCCTCCCTCGAGCTCTTCGAGGACGTCCGAGGCGCGTTCGACGAGCTTCGCGCCGGCTCTGAGCAATCCGTTCGGCCCGCGTGCTCCCGGCTCGTCAGGCGCACCGGGGACCGCGAAGACCTCGCGACCCTCATCGAGCGCCATCGACGCCGTGATCAAGGCACCGCTTCTCTCCCCCGCCTCTATCACGAGGACGCCCGCCGAGCAACCGGCCACGATGCGGTTCCGCATCGGGAAATGCTCAGCTAGAGGAGCGGTACCGAACGGGAACTCGGTGACCACGGCTCCGGACGCAGCGATTCGCTTGGCAAGCCCCGCGTTCTCACGCGGGTACACACGATCAAGCCCTGACCCAAGCACAGCGATGGTCAGGGCGCCAGCGTCGAGCGCGCCTTCGTGAGCCGCGGTATCGATCCCGCGAGCGAGACCGCTGACGATCGTCAGCCCTGCGGAAGCGAGGGACGCCGCGAGCTCTCGCGCGAAGAGGCGTCCGTGCGGCGTCGCCGACCGGGATCCGACGACGGCGAGCATCGGTCGCTGATCCGCAAGCCCGCTCCCTCGGGCGAACAGACCCACCGGCGGCCTCGCGATCCGTGACAGCGGATCGGGATATCCCGCACTCCCGAACGTCACGAAGCGCGCTCCCGCGTCGGCAGCTGCGTTGAGCTGGCGTTCCCAGACGCCCTCGAGGAAGGCTGTCTCAAGAGCGCGTCGCTTCGCAGCGGTGACCCCGGCCCCGCCTCGCAGCACTGCAGCGAGCGCGAGACCGAACGAACCGTGTCGCTCCCGAAGCCGTGCCGCGGTCGCCGACCCAACACCCTCTGCCATGAGAAAGACCAGTGCAGCCGTGTGCTCCTCCACCCCGCCACCTCCCCGTGGATCCCCGTCCCGTCGCCCGCCGACCCCTGCCGGCGTGCTGCATCTCCGCTGCGCGGCGCATCCGCCGCCCACGCGTGCCTCTATGCCTCCGCGCTGTCCAGGAGCTCCCGGATCGCGCGCTTCATCTCCTCGATACCCTGTCCGCTCACGGCGGAGACGACGAACGTCCGCTCGCCTCCGAACCGCGCCCCGGCGAGGTCGATCTCCGCGCCTACGTCCGCCTTCGTGAAGACGACGATGCGCGGCTTCTCAGCCAGCCCCTCCCCGTACTGCTCGAGCTCACCGAGAATAATGCCGTACGAGATCTCGGGATCCTCATCGGACGAATCGACCAGCACGACGATGACCCTCGTCCGCTCGATGTGCTTGAGAAACCGGTCGCCGAGACCCTTGCCCTCGTGCGCTCCCTCGATGATGCCCGGCAGGTCGGCAACGACGAAGCCCCGGTCGACCCCGTACTGGACGAGACCGAGCACCGGACTGAGGGTCGTGAAGGGATAGTCCCCGATCTTCGGTTTCGCAGCTGAGATCGTCGAGAGCATGGTCGACTTCCCGGCATTCGGGAGCCCGACGAGTCCCACATCGGCAATGAGCTTGAGCTCCAGATCGACGATGAGTTCGTCTCCCGGTCTCCCGGGCTCGCACCGGGTCGGTGCCTGGACCGTGGAGCTCGCGAACCTCGCGTTCCCACGCCCGCCGCGCCCGCCGGCGGCGACGACGACCCTCTTCCCAGGCTCATCGAGGTCGGCGATGATCTCGCCGCTCTCCTTGTTCCTGATGATCGTACCGACCGGAACACGCAGCGTGATGTCCTCGCCGTCGTGCCCCGTCTTCCGGGAGCTCCCTCCGTGTCGGCCGCGTTCGGCCTTGTAGTTCCTGCGATAGCGGAAGTCCAGAAGCGTGGAGCGTCCGCCGTCGGCCTCGAAGACGATGTCGCCTCCCTTGCCGCCGTCGCCGCCGTTGGGGCCACCCCGCGGGACGAACTTCTCACGGCGAAAGCTCCTGCATCCATCGCCACCGTCGCCGGCCTTCAGCTCGACGGTCGCTGCGTCGATCAGCATCCGCTACTCCTCACCATTTGATGGCTCGGTGCTTGATGACCCGTCGTCGAGACCCTTCCACCAGGGATTCGGTCGGTCGCTCAGGATCTTCTCCGGATTCATGATGCCGTCGGGATCGAGCGCACGCTTGACCGCGCGCGTCGTCTCGAGCGCGGCGGCATCGAGTTCCCGAGACAGATGCTCGGCCTTGGTGATGCCGATCCCGTGCTCGCCGCTGAGCGTGCCCCCCATCGAGATCGCGGCGTCGAACAGCTCGGTCACCGCGCGCCGCGCGCGGAGCATCTGATCACGGTCCGCCCGGTCGACGATGATGTTCACGTGGAGATTGCCATCGCCGGCGTGGCCGAAGGTCAGTATCGGAAGATCGGCGGTCTCTGCGATCTCCCGCACACGGTCGACGAAGTCCGGGATCCGGCTCCGCGGAACGGTGATGTCCTCGTTGATCTTGCCGGTCGAGAGCCTGGCAAGCGATGCTGAGATCGAGCGCCGCACCTCCCAGAGCTCGTCTCGTTCGGCATCGTCCTCAGCCCACCTGAGCCCGGTCGCTTCGCCGTTCGTGAGGAGCCGCCGGACGTCGTCGATCCCGTGCCGCACGTCCTCACTGGCCCCCTCCAGTTCGATGAGCAGAGCCCCCGCCGGCGGACTCTCGGGTCTCTCGCCGCGCACGTACTCGAGCGAGCACGCGAGCGTGTCGCGGTCGATGATCTCGAGGACGCTGACCGGCACGCCGGCTGCGGTGATCTCGGCAACCGCCCTGGCCGCGGCGACGAGCGACGGAAACTCCGCCCAGCATGTGACGGTCAGCTCAGGGATATCGGTCAGCCGCACGGCCGTCTTCGTGACCACGGCGAGCGTCCCCTCCGACCCGACGACGAGCGGAGCCGGATCCCAGCCATCGGCGTCCGCGAGATAGCCGGTCCGGACGATGCCGCCGTCGGCAAGGACGAACTCGAGACCCACCACGTAGTCACCCGTTCTGCCGTAGAGAACGGTCCTCGGCCCAGCGGCGCCCTCGGCGACATTGCCACCGAGCGTCGACACCTTGAGACTCGCCGGGTCCGGCGGATAGGTCAGTCCGTCTTCCATCGCGCGGGCCCTGAGATCCTCGTTGACGACCCCCGGCTCGACCACCGCGACGGCCGCGGTCGTATCGATGCTGAGCACGCGGTTCATCCGCTCGAAAGAGAGCACGACGCCACCGCTGACCGGGACACTACCGCCCGTGTAGCCCGTGCCCGCGCCCCGGGCGACGACGGGGAGTCCGGCGTCGTGTGCGATGCGGACGACGGCCGCGACGTCCTCGGTCGAATCAGGCCAGACAACGATGTCGGGAAGCGCGTGGATGTCCGTCGCGTCGAACGCATAGCAGATGAGATCCTCGCGCAGTGTCGAGGAGGGCCCACTCGCCGCGCGTGTGATCCGCTTCAGAACAGGGGTGAGAGCCCTCGTGCGTGATGACATGCAGCCTCTCCATTGCGGGCGTCGAGACCAACGCCCACGGCCATACACTAGGACCTCCGCAGATCCCTGCGTCGTTCGAGCAGTCTCTCGAGCACCACCGAGGGAACGAAACCAGCTGCGTCACCACCGAGCAGCGCGACCTCCTTCACGACGGTCGAGTCGAGATAGCTGTAGTTCTTGTTGGGCATGAGGAAGACGGTCTCGACCTCGGGGGCGAGGTGCCGGTTCATCAGCGCCATCTGGAACTCGTATTCGAAGTCGGAGACGGCCCGGAGCCCCCGCAGGATCGACGTCGCTCCATACCTCCGCACCTCGTCAACAAGAAGGCCGTCAAAGGACACGACCGTGATCCCGTCGAGTTCGGCCGTCGCTTCACGGATCATCTCGACGCGCTCCTCGACCGTGAACATCGGATCCTTCTCTCTTGCCGTCCCCACCGCAACGATGACCTCGTCGAAGAGACGCCGTGCCCGATGGACCAGATCGAGATGGCCGTTGGTGATCGGGTCGAACGTTCCCGGATAGAGTGCCTTTGTCACGAGTCCTCCCTGGAAGGTCGCTGATGATCGTCCGGTTCGGTGACATGGTGCAGTTCAATCTCGATGGTGCCGTAGCGCTTGACCGTTCGGAGCCTCAGACGAGCGCCCTGCGCTGGAAGGAGATCGTCCACACGGTGCTCGAGCACGACGAGCGCGCCCGCGGCGACACCGTTCCAGCAGTCCAGAGCACCGTAGACCCGGCGGGCCCCGTCCGTATCGTACGGCGGATCGGCGAACACGACATCGAACGGCTCCCGGCCGCGCTGCGGCGACGTAACGAAGCGCACGGCGTCCGACCGCAGGACACGGCACCGGTCGCCGACCCCGAGCGTCTCGATCGTCCGCTTCAGGTGCTCGACGACACGCGGCTCACGCTCGACGAAGACGACCTCGGCCGCACCGCGAGAGACGCTCTCGAGCCCGAGGCTGCCCGTTCCGGCGAAAAGATCGAGCACGCGTGCGCCCGCGAGCCGGTCCTCGATCATCGCGAACAGCGATTCGCGCACGCGGTCATAGGTCGGCCTCAGCTCAACGCCTCTCGGGACGTCGATCCGCCTCCCGCGCAGCTCGCCGGCGATGATCCTCACGGACACCCTCCGCTCTTCGCGCGCCGCCTATTCCTCCTCAACATCGCCTTCCATTCCGTAGCGCTGGAGCTTCCGGTAGAGCGTCGACGGGTTGATCCCCAGGATCTCTGCCGCCTGCTTCTTCTTCCAACCCGTCTCCTCAAGCGTCTGGAGCAGATAGCGCCGCTCGAGTTCCTCGAGCGTAACTCCGCTGACACCGAGCGCGCCCGAGCCGGTCGTGTGCGACCGCTTGCGGAGACGCTCGGGGAAGATGGACACGTTGAGGCTCTCGGCCGTTATCTCATCGCCGTCGGCGAGGATTACCGCACGCTCGATGATGTTCTCGAGTTCGCGTACGTTCCCCGGCCACTCGTACGAGGTGAGGATATCCATCGCTCCGTCGGCGATCGACTTCTCCCCCGCCGCGAGCTTCTGGAGGAAGTGATCGACGAGCAGCGGGATGTCATCGCGGCGATCGCGGAGCGGCGGGATCGTTATCGGGATGACGTTCAGACGATAGTACAGATCGGCGCGGAAGCCGCCCTCCTGGACCTGGTGCTCGAGGTCGGCGTTCGTGGCGGCGATGACACGGACGTCGACCTTCGTCGGCTTCGTACCGCCGACCGGCACGACCTCACGCTCCTGGAGAACACGAAGGAGCTTCACCTGGATGGCAAGCGACGTCTCGCCGACCTCATCAAGGAAGAAGGTCCCTCCATCGGCGACGACGAACAGCCCGCGCTTGTCGCGCACGGCACCCGTGAACGAACCCTTCACGTGCCCGAAGAGCTCACTCTCGAGCAGCGTCTCCGGCAGTGCCCCGCAGTTGATCGAGACGAACCGCTGGTCAGCCCGGGCGCTCCCCGCATGGATCGCGCGCGCCACAAGCTCCTTGCCGGTGCCGCTCTCGCCCCTGAGCATGACGGTGCTCGACGTCCTGGCAACGCGGTCGATCAGCTCGAACACCGAATGGATCTCGGTGCTCTCACCGATCATGTCACGGTCGGCGCTTGTGTGGAGCGCGCGCTCCAGGTCGCCCTTCTCGGCTCTGAGCTGCTTGATCTCCAGCGCGTTCCGCACAACCTGTTTGAGCTCTTCGTTCGAGACCGGCTTCAGGAGATAGTAGAACGCGCCGAGATTGAGCGCCTCGATGGCCGATTCCTGGGACGCATGGCCCGTGACGATGATGATGGGGACCGTCGGGTCGGACTCCTTGAACGAACCGAGGATCTCGATGCCCGTCATGCCCGGAAGCTGGATGTCCGTGATGACCGCGTCGAAGCTCTCCCGCTTGCTCAGCTTCACCGCCTTCTTCCCGTCAGACGCGGCCAGGACCTCGTACCCCTCTCGCTCGAGCATCATGGACAGATACTCCCTGATGCTGTCCTCGTCATCGATGACGAGTATCCTTCCATGCGGCATGTTTGTCCTCCCCGTGGGATATGTCTAGTCTCTGGCCTTCGGAAGATACATCACGAACCGGCTCCCCTGCCCCGGCGCGGTCTCTATCTCAATACGTCCGCCGTGCGCTTCGACGAGCTTATCGGCGATCGCAAGTCCGAGCCCCGTCCCCGATTGCTTCGTCGTCCAGAACGGCGCGAACATCTGTTCCAGCGCCTCGCGCTCCATGCCGACACCCGTGTCGGTGACGCTGATGGCGATCTCGTCATTCGAACCTGCGCGTCCGTTCGCGTGGACGGCGCTGCCGATGTCTGCTTCCACGCGAATGACGCCGGTCTCTCCGATGGCCTCCATCCCGTTGACCACGAGGTTCAGAAGCACCTGCTTGAGCTGCTCGGAGTTGCCCAGCGCGCGGAGCCCGCCGTCCTCCATCGAGAGCTCGATCCCGTCGCCGAACGCCCGGTGTGATCTGGCGATCGCATCAACCTCCCTGAACAGCGCCACGAGAAGCACGGTCCCCGTCGGCGGCTCCACGACACGCCCGTAGGTGAGCACATCGTTGGTCAGCGTCGCGAGGCGGTCGCTCTCGCGGATGACCAGATCGACAAGCCGCCCGTCATCGGTCCCCTCCACGACGCCGTCCCGGAGCATCTCCGCCGATCCCTTGATCGCATTGAGTGGGTTCCGGATCTCATGAGCCATCCCCGCTGCGAACTGGCCGAGTGATGCGAGTCGGTCGGCGTGGAGTCTGTCAAGCTCCCGACGCCGGGCCTCGGTGATGTCCTGGAAGATGATGATGACACCGGCGGCGACGCCGTCATCGTCGCGGAGCAGTGACGTCGAGAGCCCTATCGGGACGGACCCGTCGGATCGCTCGACGCTGATCTCCGCGCGCTCCGATGTCCTCCCATCGTCCACGGCGGCCGACACCTGCTCGGCGAATGCCGGGCATGCGGCGAACACGTCCGAGTAGTGTGCGCGCTGCGTGCCGGGCGCCGCGATGCCGAGAATCGAGCGGCCGCGCTCGTTCAGCGAGAGCAGGCCGCCGGACATATCGAAGAGCGCCAGACCGCTCTGGATACTCTCTATGAGATTGTCGATGTGGACATGCGCGGTATCGAGGGCGGTCTCGGCCTCTCCCAGCCTCTCCTCGCCCTCGCGAACGCGAACCGAGAGCCTGCCGACGAGGATCGAGACCACGGTAAGCGCGACAGCGAGAACGGCCGTCTCAGCCAGGATGCCGGCGCCGTGCGAACGCACGGCCGCCGCTGGGCTCTCGGCGATGAAGAGCGCGACGAACGCCGCGAGCGACGACACCGTCACGATCGCGCCCGGCTTCGGGCCGAGCGCCGTCGAGGAGACGATGACCGGGAGGAAGTAGAGAAGCTTGAAGGGACTCGCCAGACCGCCGGACGAGAGCACGATCAGTGTCACAAGCACAACGTCGGCGACGAACAGCGTGAGGAGCAACCACAGAGTCTCGCGTCCGCGCTTTCGCGACCAGATGGCGTAGGGGATGCTGAGCGCGGCGACACCGATGGCCATCAGTACCACGGGTGCGACCGAAATGTCCTCGCTCATCAGCGCGGCCGCGATCACGGCCGCCGATACGAGCAAGCGTCCAACGATGATACCGCGTGCCGCCGGCTGCCCTCCGCTCATCGTTCCTCCCTGACCCCATCTTCGGTCGACGGCCTCGTCTTCCCGAGAGTCGCCATCGGGCGAAGCCGCGCGAGCGTGGCGGGACCGATGCCGCTGACCTCGAGGAGCGCGTCGAGCGATTCGAACCGCCCGTGCCGCTCGCGGTGACGGACGATCGCTGCGGCCTTCGCGGGACCGATACCCGGCAGTCCGGTCAGATCGTCGGCGCTGGCCTCGTTCACGTCGATGGGCCTCTCGATGGCTCCGGTCTGCACTCCGTGAGCGGCCCCATCGATCGGCTCGCCCGGAGACACGGTCACCGTCCCGGGTGTTGAGACCAGATCCGGCACAAGCGCCGGGTCCACCTTCCTGAGACCGAGCACGATCGCCCCAACGGCCGCCGTTGCCGCCAGGAAGACAATGACGGCCCGCTCATCGCGTGTCAGAAGCCCCCTCACGTCCCCTCCTACCCTGCCGACCCAATGTAGTTTATTGCAAAACGCAATGCAAACGAATCCTGAAGGACACGCGGGGTTGGTTGGGAGGCACGGTTTGTGGGGGGGGCTAGTTCCAGAAATCCCATATGAATGCATAGGTCACGCGGGGTTCCGAGAAGGTGTACCCCGGCCAGCCGCCGGAGTCCGTGTCGAAGGGGTCGTCGACCGTGATGAGGAGACGCGCCGGACCCACCGCGCCGTGCACACTCAGCCTCGTGCGCCAGAGCGCGTCGTCGAGCACGCCGTCCCAGACGCCCCTGGCGAGTCCCGTCTCGTACCCGATCGAGACCTCGGCGCGCACGTCGAGGGTCTGCTTGAAGAAGCGACGGTCGACCCAGACCGACGCATGAGCCGTGAACTGCGGCACCGGGGCGAGTGCGTTGAGCGGGCCGTCGGCGTCGATACCGATGGCCTCAGCCGACATCCTCATGCCTCCACGGGCCGTATCGACCACGGCCGCCCAGAGCGCCACCATCGACGCGGTCGCGTTCTCCGCCGACACGGGACGCAGAACGCCCGCCGTGTCATCCTCGAGGACGATCGGTGAGAGCACGCGCGTGACCTCGCCGGTGACACCGGCGTCCAGACGCCCGGAGGCGAACGCCCAGCCAAGCCCGGCCGTCGCCGCCTGCTCCGCTCTGAGGTCGCCCGCGCCTCCGGCGGCGCCGGCGCCTCCGATCAGCCGGTCGGTGTCGCCGACGACCGTACGGTCCACTCCGACGAGTTCGAGGGCCGTTGGAAAGCGGCCGCCGACGTCGATGGTGAACCAGGGACCTCGCTTCGGGCCCTCACGGAGCAGCAGACACGAGAGCTCGGGAACCGTCTCGCCGCGCTGCCGGGATGCTCCGGCCGTGACCGAAGCCTCCCATCCGCCGAACCGAACGCCTCCGTTCGCGGACGCGCCGACCGACAGCGCGCGTACGCCGTCGCTGAGCAGGTCTCCCTTCGCAACGAGGCCGGAAGCGTGCGCATGCACCGACCGCAGCAATCCAAGCTCAACCGGCAGATCAATGACCGCGCCCGTTCGTCCGCTTTCGCAGACCCCGTCGCCGTCAGCGCGGCGGTCGCCGACACGCGTCGCTGCGTGGAAGATCCCGAACCTCGCGCTCCCGTTGGTGATGGCCAGGTCGGCCGCCCCCGATGAGATGCTCAGGACGGCGCCTGAGACGCCGGCTGCGTCGGGAACGCTGCGCGACGCCGTCACGCTCGAACCCGAGAACTCCGCCGTCCAGCCCTCCGACAGATCGAGCGTCGCCGACGTCCCGAAGCTGTCTCGCTCGTACTCGCCACCCGGTCCCGGTCCGCGTCCGCTTCGTCCTTCGAAGAACCCGGTGACGGCCCCTCGCTCTCGAAGCCCACTCCCGAACTCAACGACGCGCCACCGAAGCCCGGCGCCGCCGCTGGCCATCCCGACCCGCGAGAAGGGAGTCCCGGCGAAACGTCGGCCCGTGTGGTACGTGAGCAGGGAGGAGCCCGTCCCGGCAGCAACGCCCGGCGCGGGACCACCTCGGTCGAACGAAACGACGCCCGAACCGAAGAGCGCACGCGTCGACACATCCGGTCCGGAGGGCACGAGAACACGCCCGCCGGTCGAGACAGCGTCGAGGTATCCAAGCCCGTCGCTGATCCAGTCACCGCCGGATCGACCGGTCACGGTCACAACAGAGAGTCCGGCCGGGATGCCGCCGCGCGTCACCGACGCGCGCTGACCCGGCCACCGCGACGAAAGGACGCGAAGCGCCGGGAGCGCTCCGGCTGCGATCGAGGCGTCGTGGGCGCTCCCGAGTTCCAGATCCACAACGCGGCGCACGCCAAGCGGACCGCTCCACAGGTCGATGCCGAGCGAGTCCGGAAGAGCCACGGTGGGGCGAACCGGCTCGCCTTCGACCTCGTGCCCATCCTCGGGCGTGAGCTCGCATTCGGGCGCAAGCTCGGGCTCGGGTATGAGTTCGGACGGTATGGGGTCCTGAGCCATCACGGTGACCGGTACGGCCAGAAGCCCCGCGGCAACGAGCAGCGACATGGCGAGGACTGTCGGAACGACCGCCTGCCCGCCGCCTACGGCGAGACGCCGGACGCGCGGCACGAGGAGCGGGACGAGAACGGCGAAGAGGACCGTATTCCAGATGATGTGCACGTATGGGAAGAAGAGGTTCGCTGTGAGAGCGGCAAGGAACCCGTCGGCGAACTCCGGACTCATCGCCGCGTATCCGACGACAACCGCGGTCTGATAGACCCCGGTGAGGACGAGACCCGCCGCGGCCGCCGCCGCAATGCGCGTCACGTTGGTCCTCCCGCGCCAGAGGCCGCCCAGGATCCCGCCCGAGAACCCAACGAGCGCCATCGCGCCGAGCTGTCCTGCGAAGAGCGTTGGGATCGCCAGACCTGAACCGTAGGGAGCAAACCCAGAGTAGATCCCCATCGCCATGAGTCCAACCATCGCGCCACGGAGCCTCCCGAGCACGGCCCCGGAGATGAACACGGTGAGCGTGATCAATTCGATGTTGGGAACGGCCGCCAGAGCATACCCGAGCGCCGCCGCGAGCGCGACGAGCACCGCGATGGGGGCCGTCCAGCGAACCGGGATCGGCCCGCGGACGGCGTTCTCACGCGCGGGTTCAGTCAAGTCGGTTCCGTTCCTGGTCGAGGCGGTCGGGGGTCACATCGTCAAGCTGGGTCTCGCTGTCGTCGATGTCAAGCAGATGCTCGATGTACTGAGAGATCTCCGCCCGATGCTCCGGAAGGATGCGGTGCCAGTTCCGCTCGATCTCCGTCGCGAGCGGGGCTCCAACCATCCCGATGACATCGCTCTGGAACTCGTCCGGCAGGCTCATCGTGTCATACTGCGCGTAGATCTTGTAGAGCATGCCGGTCGAGTAGTCGATCCTCCCCTGCGCCACGGCGTGGTCGATCAGAGCGAAGGTGCCGAGCTCTGAGTCGGCGGCCGGCTCACCGCCTCCCGGCATCGGTGCGCATCCGACCGTGAAGAGAAGCGCGGCGATGGGTAGAAGAAGCCGCCTGGTCATGAGACACCTCCTGGCTGCGTTGCAGCATCGTGGGGGGGACGGCGCGGCGCCGGATGCTGAGTAGATCCCCCACCAGCCTCGGTGCCGGGCGCGTCGCCCGGCGTATGGGCCGCTTCCTACGAGACGGACTTCAGCACGGCCTCCATGACATCGTCCGCCATCCTGTCGACGCGCTCGCTGAGCTGATTGAGCGCGGCGTTCGCCTTCTCGACGAATCTCTGGTGCCGCTCTGCGCGGATGCCGCCGAGGTTTATGAGAACGTTGAGCTTCGCGGCATGCGCGCCGGCCCGCCCGACGAGCGCCGCAACACCGGCATCGGAGACGGCGTTCGTGTTCCCCTTCGCCGCGACCGTCTCCGAGAGTTCGACGACCTCAGCGCACTTCTGCATGACCGCCAGCGGCACCATCGCGGCATCCACCAGCGTGTCCTGGATGGCATCCCGGCGGACGGCCTTCTCCTCGTCGGTCTCCTTCGGCAGCTTCATGGCGACCATCACCTTGTCAAAGGCCGCCGCATCCTCGTCGATGAGCTCCTCGAGCTCCACACGCAGCCTCTCGGTCTGCACGAGCACCCGCTTCATGTCCTCCTCGACGTCGACGTACTTCTTCTTCCCGATCGTGAGGCTGCAGACCATCGAACCGAGGCTCGCTCCGAGCGCGCCGCAGAGCGCGGCCACGCTGCCGCCGCCCGGGGTCGGTTTGCTGGAGGCCAGCTCGGCGAGGAAGCTGTTCATGTCACCCATGGTGTCTCCTTCCCCCCACCCTACAGCTCGGCGAGGCGGTTCTCGAGAATCTGGTCGCGACCGAAGTTCTCAAGCCTGAGGTAGAAGTCGGCGCAGTCGACGAGTGCGTTCAGCGGGACCAACCCGACGATCTCGCAACCGATGACGGGCACTCCGTAGCGCGCGGCCTCGGTCTTCACCATCTCGTAGACGCGGAACAGCGGCGTCCCCTTGTAGTTGACCATGTTCATCGAGACCTGGACGATGTTCCGGTCCTTGATCTCGAACCCCATCGCCTTGACATATCTGAGTCCGCCGCCGGCGAATCGGATCGACTTCGCGATCGTCTTGGCGATCTTGATGTTGTCGGTCCCCAGGTTGATGTTGTACGCAACGAGAAACTCGCGCGCGCCGATGGCGATGGCCCCCGCAGTGGGATGGATGCGGTTCGGACCGAAGTCGGGGTCCTTCGCTGG
>Ga0180435_10000110_pt1 | contig 80364 bp, 82 predicted proteins | sample SS_ome_3_FD_132467 | JGI IMG/M metagenome (GOLD analysis project Ga0180435, IMG submission 132467) | Hypersaline lake sediment archaeal communities from the Salton Sea, California, USA - SS_3_S_1 metaG | ecosystem: Environmental > Aquatic > Non-marine Saline and Alkaline > Hypersaline >... | reverse complement strand
GTTCTTCGGCATCTTCTTGTTCGGCTGCTACAGGCTCATCTTCCAGGGACAGGCTTTCCTGCCTTTCCCTGAGAGTTTTCAGGGTCAGTTTCTCCGATTCCTCTTTTACTTTAAGGTCGGTACTGTATTCCTCCAACAAAAGATCATAGAGATCCGGATCCAATTTACTGTTTGGATTAGAATCGATCTCATGTCCCTTTTTTCCAAGAAATTCAACGATGGTGCTTATCCCAACATTAAATTCCCTGGCAGCTTTGCTTAGCCTTGTTGCCTTTCTTTCAGCCATATTTTCTATTCAAATTCTGCTTTAAGCACGTTGACCAGTTCTGTAATGGTCTCTTCCTCAAGGTCGGTACGTTTTACCAGATCCTCCACCGTAAGATTCAGCACTGATTTAGCTGTATCACAACCGATGGCTTTCAGTTCATCAAGCACCCAACCTTCAATTTCATCTGAAAACTCTTCCAGGTTCACATCCTCATCGTCTCCATCAGACTCCCGGTACACATCAATTTCATATCCGGAAAGCTGACTGGCCAGTTTGATGTTTAAACCTCCCTTACCGATGGCAAGGCTTACTTCCTTAGGCTGGAGATAAACCTCTGCACGTTTCTCTTCATCGTCCAGTTTGATGGACGTGATTTTTGCAGGACTCAATGCCCGGGTAATAAAGAGCTGCAGGTTGGTTGTATAATTGATTACATCAATGTTTTCATTTTTCAATTCCCTCACGATGCCATGGATCCTCGATCCTTTCATACCCACACAGGCACCAACCGGATCAATTCTTTCGTCGTACGATTCCACAGCCACCTTGGCCCTTTCACCGGGAACCCTGACAATCTTTTTGATGGTAATAAGCCCGTCGAAGATTTCAGGAACCTCCAGTTCGAACAAGCGCTCCAGAAATACAGGTGAGGTACGTGAAAGTATGATCAGGGGATTGGCGTTACGCATGTCCACCTTGACTACAACCGCCCTGATGGTATCTCCTTTGCGAAAATAATCGGAAGGTATTTGTTCGGTTTTCGGAAGGATCAGTTCATTCCCTTCATCATCAAGTATCAGGATCTCCCTTTTCCAGACCTGGTAAACTTCGCCGGTCACCACATCTCCGATACGATCTTTATACTTGTTATACAGATGGTTCTTCTCCAGTTCCATGATCCTGGCCGACAGATTCTGGCGCAGAGCCAGGATGGCACGTCTTCCAAAATCGTTCAGTTTCACTTCGTCAGTCACCTCTTCACCCACTTCGTAATCGTCATCAATTTCCTTGGCTTTAGTCAGAGTGATCTGAGTGGCCGAATCTTCCACTTCGTTATCCTCAACCACCTCACGGTTCCGCCAGATTTCAAAGTCACCCTTGTCTATATTGATGATGATGTCGAAATTTTCATCTGTCCCATATTTCTTCAGAAGCATTCCCCTGAATACATCTTCCAGGACACTCATCATGGTAACCCTGTCAATGTTCTTCAATTCCTTAAACTCGGAAAATGTTTCTATCAGATTAATATTTTCCATTGCTACTCTCTTGAATCAATTAAATGATATTATTGTTTTTGCTGTTTTTATCTCTTCAAATCTGATCTCTTCGTCGTCTCCCTGAACATTCAGGATGACTCCTTCATCAGTTACTTTTTCCAGTTTGCCCTTTACCTTGATCCCGTCGGTATAGAGAACTTCAATGTCACGACCCAGATTCTTCTCATACTGTTGCTTCACTTTAAAAGCACCCCCAAGTCCGGGAGAGCTTACCTCCAGCGAATAATCTTCCACATCCCGGTCCAGCGATTCGTTAAGGAAACGGCTGATCTTTACACACTCGTCAATGGAGATTCCTTCGGGCTTATCCACATGCACCCTGATGGCATTCCCGGAATTTAACGCAACTTCCACAAGGAAGATATCGCTTCCCTGTATATGCTGCTTCACCAGCTCTGTTATATGTTCGATCGTTATCATTTTTTCGGTCAACAAAATAGGGAGCTAAAGGCCCCCTAGAACTACAATCTCCTAACGACGTCGCAAAAGTACGAATAATCGTGAATTTAACAAAAAAGGAGGTGTTTTTTAGCTGATACAAACCCGATTATGGCAATAAAAGTATAATTTTGTGACACAATCAAGCAGATGGGGCTTAACTCCTCCACAAACAAACAGAAAATCATAAATGATCCCGTCTATGGATTTATCAAAATTCCATACGATGTGATTTTTGATTTGATTGAACACCCTCTGCTTCAGCGTCTGCGAAGAATCAGGCAGCTGGGCCTTACCCACTTTGTCTATCCGGGTGCCAACCACACGCGCTTCCAGCATGCAGTGGGTGCCATGCATCTGATGACGCTGGCCATTGAGGTCATCCGCTCCAAAGGACATCAGATCACCGAAGAAGAAGCCCGGGCAGTAAGCATAGCCATACTGCTTCACGACATCGGACACGGTCCCTTTTCCCACTCTCTGGAGCAAAGCCTCATCAAAGATACCAAACACGAAAGCCTGAGTCTGATGTTCATGGAGCAACTGAACCAGGAATTTAAAGGCAAGTTGAGTCTGGCCTTAGAAATTTTTAAGAATCGGTATCACAAAAAGTTTCTTCACCAGCTTGTAAGCAGTCAGCTCGACATGGACCGCCTGGACTATCTGAAACGCGACAGTTTTTTTACAGGTGTTACCGAAGGAGTGATCGGGTCTGACCGGATCATTAAAATGCTCAATGTACGGGACGATCAGCTGGTGGTGGATGAAAAGGGGATCTATTCCATTGAAAAATTTCTGATTGCCCGTCGTCTCATGTACTGGCAGGTATACCTGCACCGGACCGTGGTGGCATCGGAGCAACTCCTGGTAATGATGCTCAAACGGGCAGAAGCACTTACAGCTGCAGGGCACAGTCTTTTTGCCACCCCTGCACTGAATTACTTTCTTCAGGCAGACAGCAAGCTAAGCCTGGAGCATTTTGCTCAGCTGGATGACAACGATATCCTGGCCTCTGCCAAGAACTGGTGCAACCATAAGGATCCTGTCTTGTCCTTGCTTTCGGAGGGTGTTGTAAACCGCAAGCTCTTAGCGGTGGAACTGGCCGATGGGCCTTTCCCACAGGATCGCATCAAAGCACTGAGGGAAAGCGTGGCCCGGGACCTTTCCATCACTGCTATAGAAGCAGAATATCTGGTGGTGTCTGACAGCGTCAGCAATTTTGCTTACACCGATATGGACGACAGGATAAGCATCATGGATAAAAATGGGGATACCCGGGATATTGCGGAAGCTTCCGATATGCTGAATATTGCCATCCTTTCTAAGACTGTGAGGAAATATTTTCTATGTTACCCACGTAATATGAATGAATTGAAGTAGTTTTACAGCCATTTTAAATTAACGTTTATGAATTTTACAGCATCTGTAATTGCTGAGTTTCTTAAAGGATCGGTGGAGGGAAATCCGGAAGCCAAGGTCAACGATGTATCCAAAATAGAAGAGGGAAAAGCCGGCACGCTGTCCTTTCTGGCCAATCCCAAGTATGAAAAATATATTTACAATACCGAGTCCACCATTGTCATTGTCAATGAGGACTTCACACCACAGAAAGAAATTCCGGCAACTCTGATCAGAGTACCCAATGCTTACGAGTCTTTTGCGGCTTTGTTAAGGTTGTACGAACAAAGCAAACCCAAGAAAGCAGGAGTTAGTCCCCAGTCAAGTATAGCCGAATCGGCCAAAGTGGGGAAAGACCTGTATGTGGGCGAGTTTACCGTTGTTTCAGAGAATGTGTCTCTGGGTAGCGGAGTGGTACTCTACCCCCAGGTATATGTGGGTGAAGGTGTGCAGATCGGCGAAGGAACCATACTTCATCCCGGGGTAAAGGTATATGAAGGCTGTGTAATTGGTGACCATTGTGTGATCCATGCCGGTGCCATTATCGGTGGGGATGGATTTGGGTTTGCCCCAAACCAGGAGAACAACTACGAAAAAGTTCCCCAGCTGGGAAAGGTCATCATTGAGGACCATGTGGAAATCGGCGCCAACACCACAGTGGACCGCTCCACAATGGGTGCAACGATTCTTCGCAAGGGCGTTAAACTGGATAACCTGATTATGATTGGTCATAACGTGGAAGTGGGCGAAAATACAGTAATAGCTGCTCAATCAGGTATATCAGGCTCCTCCAAGGTTGGAAAGAACTGCATGTTTGGCGGACAGGTGGGACTTATCGGTCACATTACCATCGCCAGCGGAGTGAAGATTGCAGCCCAGTCGGGAATCACCAAGGACATCAAAGAAGAGGGTATTGTCATACAGGGATCTCCTGCCTTTGAATTCGGTCCCTACCAGCGCTCCTATGCCGTTTTCAGAAATCTACCAAAACTGGCCAAGCAAGTAAGCGATCTGGAGAAAAGAACCGAGAAGCTCTGATAATTTTTTGAACGATACCTTTCTCTTTTTGTTTATACTTTTTTGAATTAGCAGTATGGCGGAAAAACAAAGAACCTTAAAGGCCCCCATTTCATTCCAAGGGAAAGGCCTTCACACTGGGGTAGAGGTAAATATGACCTTTCAGCCCGCCCCCGACAGTCATGGATATATATTTAAGCGTACCGACCTGGAGGGTCAACCCCTCATCAACGCCCTGGCGGAAAATGTGGTCGAAACCGAAAGGGGCACGGTACTGGAAGAGAATGGAGCCCGCATCTCTACCATCGAGCATGTACTTGCATCCTTCGTAGGAATGGGTATTGACAATGTGCTGGTGGAAGTGGACGGTCCGGAAGCTCCCATTCTGGATGGAAGCTCACTGGAATATGCAGAAGCCATTGCCCGTACCGGAGCCGTGGACCAGAATACCGACCGGAAGTATTTCATGTTGAAAGAAAAGGTGGAGTACTACGACGAAGAGAACGGCATACATATCATAGCCTATCCCGACAAAGTGCAGAGCATCAATGTACTGATCGACTATAATTCCGAAGTACTTGGGAACCAGCATGCTTCTCTGGATGAGCTCCAAAGCTTTCAGGAGGAGATTGCTCCCTGCAGAACCTTTGTGTTTCTCCACGAACTGGAATACCTGGTCAAGAATAACCTGATCAAGGGAGGAGATGTGGACAATGCCATTGTAATTGTGGACAGGCAGATGGAGCAAAAGGAACTGGATCGCCTGGCCGACCTCTTTAACAAGCCGCATATTGAAGTACAGCCCGAAGGGATACTCAACAACGTCGACCTGCGCTTTAGCAATGAGCCAGCCCGGCACAAGCTTCTCGATCTGATGGGCGACCTGGCGCTGGTGGGCAGGTGGTTTAAGGCAAAAATTATTGCCACGCGCCCGGGGCACCAGAGCAACAACGAATTTGCCAGGGCCCTTCGTCAGGTCATGAAAAAGGCCGCCCTGCAGAAAAAAATTCCGGTGTACAATCCGGCTGAGGAACCATTGATAGACATTGCTGAGGTGAAACGCAGGCTGCCTCATCGTTACCCTTTCCTGATGGTGGACAAAGTGATCCATCTGGATGAAAAATCCGTGGTAGGCATCAAGAACGTAACAGTCAATGAACCTTTCTTCGTGGGACATTTCCCGGGCGAGCCGGTCATGCCCGGAGTATTGCAAATTGAGGCAGCTGCCCAGGTGGGCGGCATACTGGTGCTGGGGACAGTACCCGATCCGGAAAACTATTCTACCTATTTCCTGAAAATCGACAAGGTTAAATTCAAAAGAAAAGTGGTACCCGGCGATACCCTGGTCATCAAGGTAGATCTCCTGGAACCCATCCGTCGCGGGATCGCTCTGGTCTTCGCTGAGATATTTGTTGGAAATCAGTTGGTGATGGAAGGTGAGTTGATGGCACAGATCTTTAAACCCAAGAATGATGATTAACAAACTTTCTAATGTCCACAAAGGTGCCAAAATTGCCGACGATGTAGTAGTCGAGGCATTCGCCACCATTCATGAAGATGTGGAAATTGGTTCCGGCAGCTGGATTGGTCCCAATGCAGTGATTATGAACGGGGCAAGGATCGGTAAGAACGTAAAGATCTTTCCCGGTGCCGTGATTTCGGGAGATCCTCAGGATCTGAAATTCCAGGGTGAATATACCCTCACCGAAATCGGCGACAACACCATTATCCGTGAATATGTGACCGTTAATAAGGGCACCCGCGCCCATGAGAAGACAGTGGTTGGAAAGGACTGCCTGATCATGTCCTATGTACATATTGCCCACGACTGCGTGCTGCGCGACCGGGTTATCATGGGTTCTTATGCCGGGGTAGCCGGTGAGGTGGAAGTGGACAGCTGGGCCATCATCAGTCCGGGAAGCCTGGTACATCAGTTCGTACGCATCGGAGCGCATGTGATGATCCAGGGCGGAAGCATGGTCACCAAAGATGTTCCTCCCTTCTCCATGGCGGGACGGGATCCCATTTCTTTCACCGGTATCAATTCCATTGGTCTGAGAAGAAGGGGTTATAACAACGACACCATTTACGCCATTCAGGAAGTATACCGCATCATCTACCAGCGGGGACTGAATATCTCCGATGCCATGGAATTTGTGGAAGCAAATCTTCCTGCCTCCAAGGAACGCGACGAAGTCATTCTTTTTGTCAGGGAGTCCAAGCGTGGAATTATCCGCGGCTATTTCGACGGGAAGTCTGGTTAAATCACTTCCCTACTTGGTTTGATTCTTCTCTAGGAATAATTAGATTTGGGGGACTGATATCCGTATGGGGTATCAGAGCGAACTAAAAACTTCTCCCATGGAGCTACAAACCCAACAATCCAAATGGCAACAGGGTGTACTTGTTGCACTTCGTTTTCTGATCGGATGGCACCTTTTGTACGAAGGCCTGTATAAGCTGCTACACCCCGAATGGTCTGCCATTGCTTTTCTGGGTAATGCACAGGGCTTTTTATCCGGACTTGCCGACTGGATGATTTCCAGTCCTGGCCTTCTGAATACCATTGATGTTATGAATACCTGGGGGCTTATAGCCATCGGACTGGGATTGATACTGGGTCTTTTTACCCGGGTAGCTTCCATCGCCGGATGCACTCTTCTTATGCTTTACTACCTCTTTAACCCGCCTTTTATAGGACTGGATCCCGGCCCGGTGGAAGGCAATTACGTTCTGGTAAATAAGAATCTTATTGAAGCGGTAATCCTGCTTTACATAGCAGTCACTCCCCTCTCCAGGAAACTGGGATTGGACATGCTTCGAAAAAAATATAAATCCTAAGACCCAAGCAATGAGTTCAGAGAAAAGCAGCGGCTTCGACCGCAGAGATATGTTGAAAGCCCTGGCTGGCATTCCCATCCTGGGAGCACTTGGCATCCAGGTATTCCGGAAAAATGCCTGGGAGAACGATAACAATGCTCAGAAGGAGGTCGTCCGCGAACTGGGACTGGAGGACCTGCTGAATGCCATCAAACCTGTACGCCACCAGCAGGGCGACCTGATCCGTCTGGGAATAGCCGGTTTCGGAATGCGGGGGCCTCAACTGGCCCAGGCTCTGGGCTTCCTGGAGAAATCCAGGTTCGATAAAACGGTGGGCGGCGGATCCATGGATGCCCAGATCAACGAGGGCAACCTGAACGTAGCCATAACCGGAATTTGCGATGTCTTTGACCTGCATGCCGAGCTTGGACTTGCAACAGCTTCCCACGACATACACACCGGAGGAAGCTTTGCTTCCAAACATCCGGTAAAACGTTTCAGGCATTACCACGAAATGCTTGAAGATCCCAACATCGATGCCATCATTGTGGCCACACCCGACCACCATCATGCCCAGATGACCATCGATGCCATCCAGGCGGGGAAGCATGTGTACTGCGAAAAAAGCCTGATCCATCGCGAAGAAGAGATTTATGCCACCTATGAGGTCATAAAAAACAGCCCCCTGGTTTTCCAGCAGGGACACCAGTATCCACAGACGGCGGCCTTCCAGGTAGCCCAGGAAATCCTCAAGCGCAATTGGCTGGGTAAAATCTCCCATGTGGAAACCACCACCAACCGGAATTCACCCAACGGTGCCTGGATAAGACATGTGGACAATGAAGGCAAGGTGAAACCCGGAGATGCCCAGAGTATCGACTGGAAACAGTGGCTGGGCAAGGCCCCGGATGTTCCTTTCAGCATCCGGCGCTTTTACAGCTGGGCCCGCTATTTCGATTACGACACCATACTCTTCGGTCAACTCTTCTCCCACGAATACGATGCAGTGAACCAGCTTCTGCATATGGGAATTCCCAAGACGGCTTATTCGTCGGGCGGACAGTATACCTACAAAGAGTTTGGGGATATGCCCGATGTGCTGCATACCACCTTCGAATACCCTGAAAAGGACCTGACCCTGACCTATAGTGCCAACCTGACCAATTCCAAGACCAGGGGAAGAACCCTTTATGGTCAGGATGCAGCCATGACAGTGGGAGGATCACTTTCGGTGGTACCCGACGGTAGCTCCAAGCAATTTGCCGACCTGATGGAACGCGGTCTTATTTCCAACGACTCACCCATGATGGAGTTAAAACCGGGATCCGGTATTACCAGTTCTGTGGATGCGGTTTCTTCGGCCACAGCCCAGTACTACGCTTCCAGGGGATTAACTTCCACCAGTATTCAGGGACAAAGCTGGGATGTTACCCACCTGCATCTGAAGGAATGGCTGGACTGCATCCGTTTCGGAGGTACTCCTTCCTCCAACATTGAAATGGCCTTTGAAGAAGGAGTGGTTATTGCCATGGCCGATATCAGCTACCGGGAAAAGTGCCGGTGTGAATGGGATCCCGTTGCTCGACGCATCAAGCGGATCTAGTCAGTGGCATGATCCCAGCCCTGGGCCTGCAGGGGAATGGCATTCCCATCATTGCCTACCAGTAAAGCTGAACCTTTTTTGTCGGTGATGTTGCCTATGATACTAACTCCCTGAATGGCTTCCACTTTATCGTGGTCGGCCAGCGGTACGGTAAACAGCAGTTCGTAGTCTTCTCCTCCGTGAAGCGCAGCAACCATGGGTTCCATCTGAAATTCCCGAGCTGCAGCTGCCGTCTCTTCTGAAATAGGAATTCGCTCATCGTATACCTGACAACCACATTCGGAGGCCTTACAGATATGCAGGAGTTCGGACGAGAGACCGTCCGAGATATCGATCATAGCTCCTGGCTTGATCCCGGCTTCTTTCAGCTCCAGGAGCACATCCACCCTGGGTTCGGGTTTCAGAAAACGCTCCAGGATCTCATCATAACCATCCAGACTGGGCTGAAAATCCGGATCCTCGGCATGCAATTGTTTCTCGCGTTCCAGGATCTTCAAACCCATGAAGGCTGCTCCCAGATCCCCGCTTACACAGATCAGATGATTGGGCTTTGCTCCGCTACGGGGAGCCAGTTCCTCTTTCAGGGCTGTTCCCACTGCTGTGACCGAAATAACCAGTCCGGTCATCGATCCCGAGGTATCACCTCCCACCAGGTCCACCTTAAAACGCTCACAGGCAAGCTTTACCCCTTCGTAGAATTCTTCCAGGGCTTCTACTGTGAATTTCCCTGAAATACCCAGGGAAACTGTAATCTGCCGGGGTGCCGCATTCATGGCATATACATCCGACAGGTTCACCACCACAGATTTGTAGCCCAGGTGCTTCAGCGGGGTATAAACCAGGTCGAAATGAACTCCCTCCAATAGTAAATCGGTGGTAATCACCTGGTAATAAGCTCCATGGTCGATAACGGCGGCATCGTCGCCCACTCCTAGCTTTGTACTCTCCTGTGTGTTGCTAAATCCTGAAGTCAAATGGTCGATTAGTCCAAATTCTCCAAGCTCTTCAATGGTCCGTACTTTCTTGGTTGTCATAACACAAATGTAAGCACAGTTTTGTATATTTGGGCTCTATTTTAAATTAATCTTATTTATAATTAGTGCGGATTTGACAGACCAGGAGAAGATATTAAGCGAGGTAACGGAGAGTGATTATAAATTTGGTTTTCACACCGATATCGAAACTGAAACCATACCTAAAGGTCTCAATGAGGGGGTGGTACGCCTGATTTCAGCTAAAAAGGAAGAGCCCGAATGGCTCACCGAAGCGCGGCTGAAGGCCTTCCGTCACTGGCAGACCATGAAGATGCCCGAATGGGCTCATCTGACCATTCCCAAGATAGATTACCAGGACATCATCTACTACGCAGCGCCCAAGCAGGAGGCCAAATACCAGAGCATGGACGAGGTGGATCCGGAATTACTGGACACCTTTAACAAACTGGGCATCCCCCTGGAAGAGCAAAAGCAGCTCGCCGGAGTGGCCGTAGATGCAGTGATGGACAGTGTCTCAGTGAAAACAACCTTCCAGGATACCCTGGCGGACAAGGGAATCATTTTCTGTTCCTTCAGCGAGGCGGTCCAGAATCATCCCGACCTGGTGAAAAAATACATGGGTTCGGTGGTGCCTCACACGGACAATTATTTTGCAGCCCTGAATTCGGCTGTTTTCAGCGATGGTTCCTTCTGCTATATCCCCAAAGGAGTGCATTGCCCCATGGAACTAAGTACCTATTTCCGGATCAATGCAGCCAACACGGGACAGTTCGAAAGAACCCTGATTGTGGCCGAAGACGACTCCTACGTGAGTTATCTGGAAGGATGTACAGCACCTCAGCGTGATGAGAATCAACTTCATGCTGCCATTGTGGAAATCGTAGCCATGGAAAATGCCGAGGTAAAATACTCCACGGTGCAGAACTGGTATCCCGGTGATAAGGACGGCAAGGGCGGAATCTATAATTTCGTAACCAAGCGGGGGATATGCAAGGGAGACAACTCCAAAATCTCCTGGACCCAGGTGGAAACAGGATCTGCTGTGACCTGGAAATATCCCAGCTGCATCTTGCGTGGCAACAACTCGGTGGGAGAATTCTATTCGGTGGCTGTAACCAACAACCATCAGCAGGCCGATACCGGAACCAAGATGATCCACATCGGAAAAAACACCAAGTCCACCATCATTTCCAAAGGAATCAGTGCCGGCAAAAGCCAGAATTCTTATCGTGGACTGGTAAAGGTCCTGAAAGGTGCGGAGAATTCCCGGAATTTTTCCCAGTGTGACAGCCTCCTGCTGGGAGATAAGTGCGGCGCGCATACCTTCCCCTACCTGGAGGTAGACAACCGAAGCGCCATTGTGGAGCACGAGGCCACCACTTCCAAGATTGGAGAAGACCAGATCTTCTATTGCAACCAGCGGGGCATCGATACCGAAAATGCCATCAGTCTGATTGTAAACGGTTATGCCAAGGAAGTCCTGAATAAGCTTCCCATGGAGTTTGCCGTAGAAGCCCAGAAATTACTGGCGCTGACCCTGGAGGGTTCGGTAGGATAAAAAGAAAATTGTTAGAATAGTAAAATGTTAGGACTCACTTTGGTTCGCATGCGAACCTCTATCTGTTCACACGAGCGAAGCGAGTTTCTAACATGAGCAAAGCGAATAAATTATGCTAGAAATAAAAGACTTAAAAGTCAACATAGAAGATAAGGAAATACTTAGTGGTATTAACCTGAAGGTAAAAGCAGGAGAAGTACATGCCATTATGGGACCCAATGGTTCGGGCAAAAGCACCCTGGCGTCAGCCCTGGCCGGCCGCGATTATTTCGACATTACTGAAGGGAAGATATTGTACGAAGGCAAGGATCTGAGTGAGCTTTCGCCTGAAGACAGAGCCAGGGAAGGTATTTTCCTGGGCTTTCAGTATCCCGTAGAGATTCCCGGTGTAAGCATGGTGAATTTCCTGAGAACTTCCCTGAATTCCATGCGTGAATACCGAAAGCAGGAAGCTCTTTCAGCGGGGGACTTCCTGAAGCTCATGCGAGAGAAAAAAGAGGTTGTGGAAATCGATTCGGACCTCACCAACCGTTCCGTGAACGAAGGTTTTTCGGGAGGAGAAAAGAAGAAGAATGAAATTTTCCAGATGGCCCTCCTGGAACCCAAACTGGCCATTCTGGATGAAACGGATTCGGGGCTGGACATCGATGCCCTTCGGATTGTTTCCAACGGTGTAAATAATCTCCGTACCCCTGAAAATGCCACCATCATAATTACTCACTATCAAAGGTTGCTGGACTACATTGTACCTGATTATGTACACGTACTCTACAAGGGCCGTATTGTGAAGTCGGGCGATAAGAGCCTGGCAAAGGAATTGGAAGAACATGGCTACGACTGGATCAAGCAGGAAGTGGAAGCCAAAGTTTAAAGGAGCTGGAGGAAGCTTATGGAAACACTGACAACCACCGATAAATACCTGGATCTTTTCGATGAGAAGCAGAAAGAGATTACTCAGTTTGATGCAGGTTTTGTCACGAAGCTTCGGGAAGAAGCTATCGCCTCCTTCCGTGAAACCGGATTTCCGGTGCGCAAAGAAGAGCGGTATAAGTACACCCACCTGGAACCGGTATTCGATGGAGAACTAAGCTTTGAATTTCATCCCAGGGATATTCGTTTCGACGATCAGGAACTCTTTCGATGCGACGTCCCCATGCTCGATGCAGAGGTACTGACCGTATTGAATGGTTTTTTTCATAATCCCGGAGGAGAAGCCCTGACCCAATTGGAGAATGGCATCATATACGGTAGCCTGAAGGAGGCCATTAAGACCCACCCCGGGCTGGTGGAAAAGTACCTGGGAAAAAATGCACAGACTGCTGATGAGTCCTTTGTGGCACTTAACACGGCCTTTTCCCAGGACGGGATTTTCCTGTATGTTCCAAAGGGTGCCGTAATGGAAAAACCCATCCAGATCATTCACCTGCTCCTTTCGGATAAAAACCAGATGGTGCATCACCGAAACCTTTTTATATTGGAGGAGAGCGCAAAGGCTGAGGTGATCATATGCGACCATACGCTTTCGCCACAGATGTTTCTCACCAATTCGGTGACCGAGGTATATACCGGTGCCAATGCCAACCTGGATTTGCTCAGGCTTCAGAACGAACACAACAATTCATGCCAGGTGACTAATACCTGGATCAAGCAGGAACGCGATTCCCGCTGTCAGCACGGAACTATCACCCTGCACGGGGGTATGGTCAGAAATAACCTGCGGATCAGCATGGAAGGAGAAGGAGCCGAAACCAGTGCTCTGGGTCTTTTCCTCACGGATAAGATGCAGCATGTGGACAGCTACACCGTGATCGAGCATCACAAGCCACATTGCACCAGCAACCAGTATTACAAAGGAGTTCTGGATGATACCAGCACCGGTGCCTTTAATGGGAAGATCCATGTACACCCCGATGCGCAGCAAACCGAGGCCTTCCAGACCAACAACAACATTTTGCTCACCGATACGGCCCGCATGCACACCAAACCCCGGCTGGAAATTTATGCCGACGATGTGAAATGCAGTCACGGTGCCACGGTCGGACAACTCGATACCGAAGCCTTGTTCTACCTGCAATCCAGAGGCATCCCCAAGGATGAAAGTCGTCTGATGCTTATGGATGCCTTTGCCTGGGATGTGATCTCCAAGATCCAGCAGATGGCACTTGTGATCCGGATCAAAGACCTGGTGGGCCAGCGCCTGCGGGGAGAACTTTCCAGATGTAATAATTGTGCCATGCACTGCGATGAGTAAAGGAATCAGGATGGACCTCAACGTAGAACAAATCAGGAAAGATTTTCCCATTCTCCAGCAGCAGGTTTATAAGAAACCGCTCATTTACATGGATAATGGGGCTACCACGCAGAAACCCCGTGTGGTGATTGATACCCTGCGCGATATCCAGGAAAAACAGAACAGCTCCATCCACCGTGGAATCCATTATTTGAGTGAGCAGATGACCAGCCGTTATGAAGATGCACGGGAAACTGTCCGTTCTTTTATCAATGCAGCATCGACCAGGGAAATTGTCTTTACCAGTGGGGCTACGGGCTCCATCAACGCAATAGCCTTCTCCTTTGGGGAAAAATACGTGAAAGAGGGGGATGAGATCCTGGTCTCGGAAATGGAACACCACTCCAACATTGTTCCCTGGCAAATGCTATGTCAGCGAAAGGGTGCCAAACTCAAGGTGCTGCCCTTCGATGATATGGGAGAATTGAAGCTCGAAGAACTGGATTCGCTCCTGAATCCCAGAACCCGTCTGGTGGCGCTGACCCATGCTTCCAATTCGATGGGGACCATCAATCCGGTAAAGGAAGTAATCCGACAGGCTCATGAGCGAAATATACCTGTTCTGCTCGATGGAGCGCAGATGGTGCAACATGGTGCGGTGGATGTCAGGGAGCTCGATTGCGATTTCTATGTATTTTCCTCCCACAAAATATACGGCCCCACCGGATCGGGTGTGCTTTATGGAAAAGAAACCCTTCTGGAAGAGCTTCCACCCTACCAGGGAGGCGGCGACATGGTGGACCAGGTCACATTTGACGGAACCACTTATAATGAGCTGCCTTTCAAGTTTGAAGCAGGCACCACCCATTTCACCGGAGCCATTGGCCTGGCCGCGGCCTTAAACTACCTCCGTTCTCTGGGCATGGAAAAGATCGATGGATACGAGCAGGAACTCACAGTCTATACCCGTAAGAAACTGGAAGAGATTGAAGAACTCAAACTTTACGGTGAATCGGAAAATCGTATTTCCGTATTCTCCTTTCTCCTGGGGAACATACATCCCTACGATGCGGGAATGATACTCGACAAGATGGGCATTGCCGTCCGTACCGGTACCCATTGCACCCAACCGGTGATGGATCATTTTGGCATTTCGGGAACCATCAGGGCCTCATTGGTGTTTTATAATACTACCGAAGAGGTGGACCAGCTGGTGGAAGGATTAAAGAGGACCTTACAAATGCTTTCTTAATGAGAATAAGCACATGACTGAATTTAACCAAATACAAGCGGATATCGTGGAGGAGTTCTCGGTTTTTGAGGACTGGCTGGACCGCTATAACTACCTCATCGAACTGGGTAACGACCTCCCGGCCATTGATCCTCAATACCGGACCAATGAATACCTGATCAACGGATGTCAGTCCAAAGTATGGCTGCATGCCGACCTGGTGGATGGAAAGCTTCAGTTTAATGCAGACAGTGATGCTATCATCGTAAAAGGCATCGTGGCACTTCTGGTGAAACTGATGAATGATCGCAGTCCGGCCGAAATCCTGGAGAACGAGCTCTTCTTTATCGATGACATCGGCCTGCGTCAGAACCTGAGCCCCACCCGTTCCAACGGATTACTGGCCATGGTTAAGAAAATGCGCCTGTACGCCATGGCGTACCAGGCTAAAGAACAAAAAACGAAGGAATCATGAGTGAATCACTTGATTTTTTAGAGATAGAGGGCAAGATCGTGGAAGCGCTGAAAACAGTGTATGATCCTGAAATTCCGGTAAACGTCTATGACCTCGGCCTTATATACAAGATCGACTACAACGATAAAAAGGAAGCCCATATAGAAATGACCCTTACTGCTCCCAATTGTCCCATGGTAGACATGCTTATCACGGATGTGGATACCGCAGTAACTGGTCTGGAGGAGGTGGAGGAAACCCATATCAACCTGGTCTTTGAGCCTCCCTGGGACAAAAACATGCTGACCGAGGAGGCCAAGCTGGAATTGGGCTTGCTCTAAGCTCTTAAAACCGTTCAGGTGGATCGCAAGCTGTCCATATCCCAGGCTACAGAGGCCATCAGAAAGAAGGCCCTTGAGCTGGGTTTTGCAGATTGTGGATTTTCCAGGGCCGAATACCTGGATGAAGATGCTGCCCGGCTTAGTGATTGGCTGGAAGCAGGATCCCATGCGGAGATGGGCTACATGGCCAATCATTTTGGAAAGCGGACCGATCCCACCCAACTGGTCGAAGGTGCACAGAGTGTGATCTCTGTCCTGTACAATTACTACACCGACAAAAAACAAACAGACCCGGAAGCACCCGTAATTTCCAAATATGCTTACGGCAAGGATTACCACAAGGTGATGAAGGACCTCCTTTACACGCTCTTCGACACCATCAATGAAATCTTCCCTCAGGCTGCAGGCCGGGTCTTTGTTGATTCTGCCCCGGTGCTGGATCGGGCCTGGGCCAGGAAGGCCGGGTTGGGCTGGATAGGAAAAAACTCCTGCCTGATCTCTCGTAGCTCTGGATCCTTTGTATTTATCGGAGAGATTATTCTTAACCAGGAACTGGAATACAATCAGATTCCCGAGAGTGATTTCTGTGGAAGTTGTAATCGCTGCGTGGAAGCCTGTCCCACAGGAGCCATACTGAATGACCGCACCTTGGATTCTCACAAGTGCATTTCCTACCAGACCATTGAGAAGCGTGGCGAGATCTCCCCGGAACTAGAAGGCCTAATGGAGGCCCGGATTTTCGGATGCGACATCTGTCAGGATGTTTGTCCCTGGAACCGCAAAGCAGTGCTTCATTCAGAGCCTCAGTTTGAACCCTCAGATGCATTAATGGAGATGACCGAAGAACAATGGGGGCAGCTCGACCAGGAGGCTTATGAAAAAATCTTCACCCATTCGCCTGTGGAGCGAGCGGGTTTTTCCAAGCTACAGAGCAATTTTGCCTTCCTGCAAAAATAAAGCTGAATCTTTCCCGCTTTTCCTGTAACAAGCTTAGGGCTTCTTCGTCTTATGAGTACAACCTTAAGACAAAAATTATGAAAAAGTTATACCTCTCCGCCCTCGTACTGATATTTGGAATATCCCTGTATGCCCAGCCTGCAGGCTTTGACAGGCTCTACTATGAATATAAAGGAGAAGAAGGAGTTATAGCCCTCAGGGTTCCCGGCTTTGTGATGAAACTGGCCGGATCCATGGCCGACCTGGACCGCGAGGAGAAAGCCCTTCTGAAATCCCTCCGTTCGGTTTCTGTCCTCACCATTGAAGAGAATCACCTCTACCCCGGAGTAAACTTCACCGAGGAGATCAATCTTTCAAACATGAAAGGTGGTTACAAAATGCTGTTGGAAGTTCACGACGGGGACGAAGACGTGATTATTGCCGCCCGCGAGAAAAACGGGAAAATGCGTGATTTGATTGTGGTAGTGGGAGGTGATGAAAATGTGCTGGTCCATGTGCGTGGCCGTATGGACAGCGATCTGCTGGAGAACCTGGCCGGAGTAGCGGGCGTGGAAGAACTCCATGTTACCGCACAGTTATAGGCCCCTTCGCCCTCTTAAAGACTACCCTCGAGTAGTTTCTTAAGATTACTCAGAACCGCATCCCATCCACCCTGGGCATGCTCAAAGCCTTCCTGATTGGCAAATCCTGCCTGTCTTAACTCCAAGGTGGTTTGCTCGCCGGAAGAGCTTAGTCTATAGGTCACCAGGGAATAATTCTCTGGTTTATCATCCAGTCCGGACCAGGCAGTCCAGTAATCATATTTCAGCATCTTCCCGGGTTCAGATTCCAGGATAGTTCCCTTATCCTGATAGGTCTGACCTTCCCATTCCCCCTGAAAGATCAAACTGCTGCCCACCTTCCAGTCTGAAATGGCCTCAGTTCCGAAAAAATACTTCTTGATGCTTTCCTTATCCGTAAGAGCAAACCAGACCTTTTCAGGACCAGCCTCGATAATTACCATCTTTTCTACAATTAATGATTTATCCATTTGCTAAGGATCTTTCACATAATAACAGTTATTGTGTTAGAAAGGTTTTAAACCCATTAAGTTTCCTTTTTATTAACTTGGAAACAATTGAAATTGAAACACAAGTATCATGAGATATTCCACGTTTACCTTCCTTTTTCTGTTTCTAGGAATCCTTGCAGCAAATACGGTGGCCCAGGAAAATATCCTGGAGCAGTTGGAAGAAATCGCCATCATAGATCAGAAAGTAATGATGCCCATGAGCGACGGGATCAAACTGGCTACAGATATCTTCCGACCCAAAACGGATCAGCCTGTTCCGGTGATATTTGTAAAAACTCCGTACAACTTTAATTCGTGGCGCGATGGAGAATTGAGGACCCGAACCTACCGGGGAGCTTTAAACGCGGTTAAAAGGGGGTATGCCTACGTGATCCAGAACGAGAGGGGCAGGTACTTTTCCCAGGGGGAGTGGGACATTCTTGGTGTTCCTGTCAGCGATGGTTATGATGCATTCAGCTGGCTGGAGGGTCAGGCATGGTGTAATGGAAAGATAGTTACCACCGGCTGTTCCTCCACAGCGGAATGGCAAATGGCTCTTGCAGCCCAGGATCATCCAGCCCATGCAGCTATGATACCAGCAGGTTTCGGAGCAGGAGTCGGCCGTGTAGGCAGGTTCTATGAGCAGGGCAACTGGTACCGGGGAGGAGCTCAGCAGATGCTGTTTACCTCCTGGTTGTATGGTGTGCAAAACGACCGTATCAGGCCAACCTTCCCCGATGATGCCACTCAGGAAGAGCTAATCCGGGTCTCAAGATCCTTTGATCTGGCTCCCGAACGTCCGAGGGTGGATTGGAAAGAAGCTTTCGGGCATCTGCCGGTACAAGATATTCTCCGTAATGTGGATGGTCCGGTAGGCGCCTATGAAAGAATGATTGTACGCAAACCCAACGATCCCGAATGGTACCAGGGAGGCTTATACCACGACCACATGGATTTTGGTGTACCCAGTTTGTGGATCTGCACCTGGTATGATGTATCGATCAGTCCAAACCTCGAACTATTCAATCACGTCCGGGAAAATGCTACGGATCCTTTGGTAAGGGAAAACCAGTACCTGATCATTGCACCAACCGGTCATTGCGGCTATTCCCGGGCTTCAGAGAACACCGTGGTGGGTGAACGAGAATTGGGGGATGCCCGGCTGGACTACCAAGGAATCATGAACGGGTGGATGGATCACTGGCTAATAAGCGAGGATCAGGAATTCCTGGACAATCTTCCCCGGGTTCAGTATTATACCATGGGGCTCAATAAATGGCAAACTGCCGAATCCTGGCCTCCCGAAGGGATGGAAATGCTTACTTATTACCTGGGCAGTAAGGGTCAGGCCAATACCCTGAACGGGGATGGTGCGCTGGTCAGCAAAGCTACAAGGAAGAGTACTCCCGATGAGTTCAAATACGATCCTGCGGATCCCGTTCCTTCGCTGGGTGGCAATGTCTGTTGCACGGGAGGCGCCATTAAGCCGGGTTCCTTCGATCAGCGGAAAAATGAAGAGCGGAAAGATATCCTTGTATATACTTCAGAAGCCCTGCAGGAAGGAATGGAGGTCAGTGGCTTTATCGAGACAACGCTCTATGTGGCATCAGATGCAAAGGATACAGATTTTACGCTTAAGCTGATTGATGTGCACCCCGACGGACGCGCTTTTAACCTGGACGAGACCATTTTCCGGGCCCGTTTCAGAGAAGGTTTTGACAAGGAGGTATTTATGGAGGAAGTAGAGGTCTATAAAATTGAAATGAGCCCCATGTCAACCAGCAACTATTTCCAAAAGGGGCACCGGATACGCATTGAGGTCAGCAGCAGCAACTTCCCGCGTTTCGAGAGAAACCTTAATACCGGAGGCAGGAACTATGACGAATCTGAAGGCGTGGTAGCCACCAACCAGATTTTCCATTCTTCAAAATACCCCTCACAGATCAGGCTCCCGGTTGTAAAAAGGTAATCTGATCAACCATCGCTTCGAATAATGGTCACCAGAATGCTTCTGGTATTACGGGGTCCGTCAAATTCGCAAAGAAAGATATTCTGCCAGGTGGAAAGTCCCATTTGGCCATTTACTATTGGAATAGTCTCCTGGGGACCAACAATACCGGCTTTAAGGTGAGAATCACCATTCCCATCCTGTTGATCGTGCTCCCAAACCCCATTTGGGACCAACTTATTAAGGAGGCTTACTACATCTCTTTGGACAGAATCATCCCAGTTTTCCTGAATCATCACTCCTGCCGTGGCGCCCTGTACATAGACATTAACCAGGCCGGTCTCTACTTTGCTCTCCGCCACGATTGCTTCTACCTGCTGAGTGATGTCGTATAGGCCATTGTGCGCTGGGGTTGATATGTGGAAGGTTAATTGCATTGCCTAATTGAAATCATCTTCAAATATGGTCGTGCCGTTTCCATCAGCCAAGCTGACATAATCAATGGATCCTGTTCGTTCAAAGACAAATATCAGGGCGACAATGTCTCCAAAATCCTCTTTGAATTCCTCTTCGATGCAGTCAATCTCATTGATACTGATGGTGGCATGCTTGTTCCGCACCCGGATCACCAGCTCCTGCCATTGATAAATATTACAACCCAGGGCCGAAAGGTCATTGTTGGCTCCGCCCCGTTGTACTTCTCCCAGTTTGTAATAAGCATGGTGTTCGCAACCTTTGTTTTGCAATCTGACCTGGAAAATATGTACATCTGTAACCACAATCAGGCTCATCCAGGGACATTCCGAGTATTGAAGGCTATCAAGCTTCATGCGGCTTACGAAGGTGAAATTATCAGATGATACATTAAACTTCCTGCTATTTACGGTCCGGGTATAGAAATATTCAGAAAAGTCGATATTTTTTTCCTGCAGAAGACGGGCGGGTATATGCAATGTCCCATTGTTAATGATGTCTTCATCCTTAAAATATAAGGGTGTTACATCATGACTGCTGTAATAAACATGAGGTTCCCATCCATCACTTAGAATATGGACGGGCAATTCGGCAATCTTTGTCCGGTTTGCTATAAGCTTTGCACGGTGAAAACCCGATTCATAATAAATGGACGAAATCGCCTGGCCATCCGGATCGATCAACTTCCTAAGCTTGTCGTTCCAGGATTGCTGGAAGTAAAAGCTGTCTGCTTCCACATTCGAGACATCATAATTGAATATTACAGTGCTGGGAACCCCCAGAAGTTCTGTGTTTTTCGCGCTAAAGTTTATATCTCCTGTAACTAACAGCTCATTTTGCTCCTTTGTACCAGACAGAAGGAAAATCATTGCCCATAGTAGGATGCAGGCTGCCACGAAAACGCTAAATAAAACTAGAATTTTCCTCACCGGTCCACGCTTTGCCCTATCCTGGTTTCTTTCAACAAATTCCTGCCAGTCCTTATAATCAAGTATAGCTGCCAGCGCATTTAAGGTGGCAGTTTGGGGTCTTTGTTTGAAATCATCCTTCCAGATGCGCTTTAGGGTGGAAAGGCTTATAGATACACCAGTCTTCTCTTCTATTTTTTGTGAGAGTAACTCCAGGTTCCTTTGGACCAAAGCGTTTTCTTCAACTAAGAAATACCTCTTTTCAATCTGTTCCTTACAGAGCCTTATATAGTACTCAGTAGAGTATCGCATCGCTTATCAAAAAATAATAATTTACCCATTTGCTTGTAGTTGAGCAATTTAAAAAATTGACTCCGTTTTGACCCTATTTTGATCCTGTTTTCTCTTTCAATTGAATTTGCATGATGTTTTCTTGCTCACTCAACGGAAATCTTCAGCTAATGAAAAAAATAAGCATTTGCTCCATATTTTTTACCTGCGTCGTACTCCTGTCTGGACAGATCCCCTACGGAAATAATCCTGCTGCCGCGAACTATGTACAAACGAAAGATGCCCTTATCTACTACGAGATTTATGGTGAAGGGGAAGCCTTGCTTTTAATCCACGGCAGTCTTTATGGATATATCGATGAATTCGCCAATATCCTCCCTGATCTGTCTGAAAATTTCAGAGTATATGCTGTTGCACTGAGAGGCCACGGGAAATCAGAGATAGGAGACCGGGATTATAGCTATGACCTTTTTGCGGAGGATATCATGCAGGTCATGGACAAAGAGAAATTGGACAGTTTTTCCATCCTCGGTTTCAGTTCAGGAGCAATTACTGCAACCAGGATTGCTGCGGATCATCCGAAGAGAGTAAATAGGGTCGTGAGCATTGCAGGCGCTCTGGGAGCAATGGATAAAAGACCTGAAACCCTAAGAAATCAAAGGGAAATGAGCGGAAAGATGTTTGTTCAGCAGGCTAAGGGATTCGTGGAGAAGAGGAAACAGATCATGCCTGAACCAGAAAGATATGCCGAGTTTTATGATAAACTGCAGGCAGTCGACCTCGATCCGGACTGGATCGGAGACGAGGATGCGAAGCACATAAAGCCTCCGGTATTTATAATAGGCGGTGACAGGGATGAATACTTCCCGGTAGAGGCTTTTAACAGAATGCACGCCCTAATCCCCGATTCACGCTTACTTATCATACCTGAAAGCGGTCATGTGGCCGTACTGCTAAATCGGAGCGTTTACCTCGATTATGCCATTCCATTCTTAAAAAATAAATAATTATGAAAACCAGAAAACTAATTATCCTGACCATTATCCTGAATCTGGGGTATTGTGCTCTTGCCCAGAAAACAGAACTTATCCCCGATCTTTCAAACTGTAATGATCCCAATATTTGGGAATTGCATAACAGAGATCTGACCATCCAGGAAGATGCTACAGTTCATCTAAATGGTAAGCCAGGTGATGGTATATTATGGATCAAAGGATCCGACTTTTCCAACGGACGTATAGAACTTGACATCAAAGGGAAGGATATTCGGGGCAGAAGCTTTGTGGGCCTGGCTTTCCATGGTGTTAATGATAGCATTTTTGATGCCGTATATTTTCGTCCCTTTAATTTTAAGAATACTGAGCGAAACGGGCATTCAATCCAGTATATCTCACATCCCGATTACACCTGGTACAGATTAAGGGAGGAACATCCCGGGAAATATGAAAACAAGCTGGTACCAGTGCCGGAGCCGGATGAGTGGTTCCATGCGACTATTGTCATCGAACATCCGATGGTTGAAGTTTATGTGAACAATTCAGATAAGCCCTCTTTAAAAATCGAGCAGCTCAGCTCTCGAAAGAAAGGATGGCTAGGATTCTGGGTAGGCAATAATTCTGAAGGCTACTTCAAAAATCTGAAAATCAATGAAATAAAATAAGCCTTCGAGGGAGGTACACTCAAATGAAAAGTATCATTTCAACTGGCGGGTGATGTCATATATTAATCACCAGCCTTTTTCTTGTGCCCTTTGGTCTCAATAATCAACACTCCATTAATCGCCTGAGTGCCGTAAACAGCAGTTCCTCCACTCTTCTGGACCTTAATGGTGGCTATGTCACAGGGATTCAGAAAGGAGATATCTTTTACAACCATCTCATCGACTACATAGACGGCTTCAGTACTCAAATTAATGGACTTCTGTCCGCGAACACTCACCTTTCCCTGACTATCTACCTCAACTTCGGGAAAAGCATTCCTGAGCAAAGATTTTATATCTGAGTAGTTACAGAAATTATTATTTTCATGAGACAGATGCGAAACGGCATAAGAGAGCTGATCAGCTTTCACATATCCTAGACCGGTGGCAAGCTCACGGTTTTTCTTGGAATCCTTGAAGACCAGGTTGGCAGAGACAAAATCAATCTCGGGAGTTATTCTCAAGCCGTAAGGTTCAAATACCTTGGTTTTGATCAAAATCATATCTTTCTCATTACAGACCAATTCAAACTGACCCAGGGAATCGGTTTGTATAGCAGATTTGGTTTTTTTGGAGATCACCTCCACATTCTGCACTGGGTAAAGGTTAAAAGTGGTGATTTTCCCTTTCACTACGCGGGTTTGGGAAACTGCAGGAAGAGCCATAAGCAAGCAAAGGGTAATAAGGGCTGGTGTTCTCATGGGGTGGTTTTTGTATGATGAATATGATCTTTCCTATTGTTAGCCTCAAATATAGTGCCACTAGTGATGCACTTCCCTAAGGTAGAGCTAATTATTCAAGTTTAAGCCTACTTCCATTTATCAACGATTATTTTCCATAAATTAGTAAGAAATGAAACAGCGGATCCTGCTTGTCTTCCTTCTAATCATTTCGGCAAACAGCTGTATTGATCCTTACTATCTCGAACTGGAGGATTACGAATCGCTCCTGACAGTGGAAGGTTTGATCACAGATGAAGAAGTTTCGTATACCATTAAACTATCCAGGACCTTTCAAAGCGAGAACGAAGCTCCTACTATGGTTGCCGGTGCGGAGGTGAGCATACTTGACGAAAGTGGAATAAGCGCTGTATTCCATGAGTTTGAACCGGGGATATATAAATCAGATTCATTACAGTTTACCGGCCGGGTGGGAGGAACTTACACCTTGCATATTAAAACAGAAGATGGACTTGAGTATTCATCAGATGGCTGTACTATGACTGCGGTCCCTGAAATAGATAGTATTTACTATGAAGTTGACAGCGAATTCTTCGATCAGGGAACGATCGAAGAGCCGGGAATAAGAATCTACCTGGATGCAGGGCTCGGGGATGCAGATTCCAGGTACATACGCTGGGAATATGAAGAGGTATGGAAGTTTTATGTGCCCCATCCCATTGAAGATCGTTATGTGGGCCCACACGAATACGAATCAATACCGACAGAGAACTCTGTGTGCTGGGGATATAATCAGTCAAAAGAGGTACTTATTCATTCTGTACAAGAACAGAACAATGACCGAATAAGCAGGCAAGCCATTCATTTTATCGCTCCCCGCCGATCCAACAGGTTGCTATGGCAGTACCACATCCTGGTTAGACAATATTCTCTCTCTAAACAAGAATTCCTCTTCTGGAAGAACCTTAAGGAGGTGACCGAAGGCGAAGGGGATATCTTTGAAAAGCAACCCTTCCCGGTATTAGGGAATATTCGCTGCAACAACAAAGAAGATGAAAAAGTGCTGGGGAGCTTACAGGTTTCAGCCGTAAAGAGCATGGAGAGGTACATTAGCTATAAGCAGATCAAGGAATTGGACATTCCTTCTTACGAATATCCATGTGAAATCATTCCTGTCATCAGCGAGAATATGTTTGACCTTAACTATAGAATACTACTGAATAAGGGATATCTGTTTTATAAATATGGTCCTTACTTTGCATGGGATGGTTCTTCAATTATGGCATTTTTATTTACCAATGCGGAGTGTGCAGACTGTTCGCTGACCGGAGATCCGAAAAAACCCGATTTTTGGGTTGACATAAAATGACCTGGATTACTAATATGCATAAGTGCGTCAACATAAGCCTTAAAACTGTTTTGCTTAGGAGTATTTGCCTGTTATTCCTGGGCTTGGAATGCTTGCATCCGGCATTCTCACAAGATAATCTGCAGCATCTCAAAGAGTCATTATACCTCCAAACCGACCGGAACCTATATATAGTTGGCGAACAGGTCTGGATAAAAGTAAACAAGCTGGATGCACAGGGTAAGAAACCTGATAACTTCAGCAAAGTGGTCTATATTGAATTGCTCAGCAAGAGCGGCCAACCTGTCAATCAGCTTAAGCTTCATGTGCCTGACAAGTCCGGTTCTGCGGGCTTTACGCTTTCCGACACACTGAGCAGTGGAAATTACCTGCTTCGTGCTTATACCAACTGGATGAAGAATTTTCCTGCAACGGATTTCTCATTCAAGACCATTTCCGTGATCAATCCATTTAAAAGCATGGAGGAAATTGGAGTGAAAAGATCGATACCCGTGCTTGAAGCTAAGAATACCAGTCCTGAGATCCGGACTGACAAGGGACTAGTTCTGGAAGCTAAATTTGACACCACAACATTCGGCACCAGAGAACGGGTTAAAGTCAATATCCAGGCAAGAGATTCAAAAGGCAATCCGGTGGAGGCAGATCTTTCAGTTTCTATTGTAAGATCCTGTCTGTTCCAGGATATCAGGGGGAACATACACGATGCGGTCCATCTTTCTGGAGGGGTAGAGCCTGGCGTACAGGCCTCATATCTCCCTGAACTGGAAGGTGTAATTCTCAGTGGTAAAATGTTGAGCAGCACTAACAACCAGCCCATGAAAAATGAAGTCATCATGCTGTCAATCGTTGGGAAAGCAGCCAGATGCCAGGTTTACAGAACAAATGACATGGGTGAATTCTATTTTAACCTGGACGATTCGGGGGTACAGGAGCTGGTTATTCAGCCGGTCGATTCAGCTGTGGGTGATTATTTTGTTGAACTTGAACCTGACTTCTATAGTGCATATGATCATCCCTTGCCCGGTCCCTTAACCCTGGATACCACAATACTCCGGGCATTGAATCAGGTTATAATCAATATGCAGATCGAGAATATCTACCAGCCATATCAGTTTCACAAGCATTCTCCAAATCCTGACACACCTGAAATTGACTTTTATAGCGAACCGGAATACCACATTCTAATATCCGATTACATCCCCCTGAAGACTATCCGGGAAGTGATCAAGGAGATTGTGCCGGCTGTCTCTGTTCGTGTTAAGGAGGGTAGATCTTATTTATGGGTGGGTAACGGTGTGGATGATCTGCATTTCAACAACAAGCCTTTGGTATTGGTCGACGGAGTCCTTTTCGATGATGTGGATCAGATTTTGAATATCCGTTTAACTGAACTGGAATATATTGAGGTGATCAACCTAAGGTATTTCCTGGATGGCCTCATGTTTGAAGGTATTATACACTTTGTCACAAAAGAAGGAAGTATGGCAGGCCTGGAATTCCATCATGCAGTTTTCAGGCAAGCCTATGCTGCATTGTCAGAGGAATTCTTTTTCAGAAGCCCGGGATACAGCGATGATTCAGATAAGAGCAGTCCGATTCCCGATTTCCGGAATACCCTTTATTGGAATCCTGGTTTGCAAACTCGTGAAGATGGTCATACCGGTTTTGAGTTTTACACTGCCGATGATAGGGGCGAATATATTGTTTTTATCGAAGGAATTTCCCCGGAAGGGAAGTCAGGTTCTCTATATAAAAAACTGATTGTACAATAATTATTACATATGAAATATACAGGCATACTTTTTATCTTCCTGTTTTCTCTCTCCCTGAATGCACAACAAGCGGAGCGAGATGTGCTTCAGGACATTTATCAGGATGTGCTGCATCCCTCAGATGCTCTACTTCACGGCAGGGAATACAAAGTATATTTCGACCCCATGCACTCCAAAGTGCTTATCCCGGAAAATCCTAATCCGACAGCTTCTGTGCTTATCCGAAACAAAATGTATCAGAATGTCATATTGCAGTACGACACCTATAAGGATCTTCTGGTCTATCAGAATCTCAATATCCGGATAAACAATTTGATCACTCCGGTGATTATAAACCGCAATATCATTGAGGAATTCACCCTCCAACTGCCATCGGGCCCGGCCAGATTCCGTTATCTATCATTTCCGGAGGATCAGGAAGGATTGTTAAGCAGTGCCTTCTATGAGATTGTGACCGAGGGAGTCTGTCAATTCATTATTGACCATAGTGCATTCAGGAAAGTTGAGGAAGGTAGAGTAGCGTATAAATACAAAACTGAGCGGTATATAATTAATGCCGGTGTCATAACCAGGATCAGAGGGAAGAAAAGCCTTCTAAAAGCGCTCACTGATGAGGCTGCAGAAGTGAGCGCCTACCTGAAAAGATCAAATATTTTGGTAAAAAGGGCCGACAAAGAGCAGATCAAAGACGTAGTTGACCATTACTTAACGCTGAAGCATTTATAAGAAATAAGAGTGAGAAAACTATTATACATATGCATTCTTATTGTGTTGTGCCTGCCAGTTGTGGCACAGAAAGACTTGCTCACATTACAGCTGCATGATGTGTTGTTCAGTGAGTTTGTCGACTCGCTGGAAAAAAAGACACCTTATAAAGTATTTTATACGGACAACTGGGTTGACAGCTTATATGTAAGTGTAGATGCTGAACAGGAGGCGATCGGGCAGCTTATGGGACAAGCTTTGGCCGGGAGCAACATTACCTTTGTTGTTACCGGCAACAATCAGGTGATCCTCTCAAAAGGGCATTCCATTAAAACTAACTTTTGGACAGAGTATGAAGAGTTTCTTGCCAATCGAATGTTGAAAATGGATACTGCCAGCTACATTCTGAGCAGACAAGCTGAACAGAAGGAGAATGACATCAGTAAAGAATTCCTGTTGTATAAGATCGGCAATCCTGCAGAGCTGGAAAAGGGAGGGAAGGTTTCATTATCCGGGACCATTCTGTATGCAGATTCCGATGTACCTCTTGTCGGGGCCATCGTCTATATCAGGAAACTTCAGATCGGATCGTCTACAGATGCAAAAGGAAAATATTCCTTGCTTCTGCCCAGGGGGAAGCACACCATTGAATTCAGAAGAGTGGGTATGAAATCTACCATTAGGAACCTCATTGTATACTCGGAGGGAACATTTCATGTGGAGATGGAGGAGAAAATCAACCAGTTGGAAGAAGTAACTGTTTCGGCCGAGCAGGAAAACCAGGTGTTCAACATGAGGATGGGAACGGAAAAGATCAACATAAGAATGCTGAAACAGATACCCATGGGTCTGGGAGAAGTTGATGTGATCAAGAGCTCTTTATTGTTACCGGGAGTGCAGTCGGTCGGAGAGGCTAGTGCAGGATATAATGTGCGGGGTGGCAGTACAGATCAGAACCTGATGTTGCTGAATGATGCTCCCATCCTGAATCCATCCCATTTTTTCGGTTTCTTTTCCACCTTCAACTCAGATGTGATTGGAGATATCACACTTTATAAGAGCGGGATTCCGGCAGAATACGGGGGGAGGATCTCGTCGGTTATGGATATCAAGCTAAAGGAAGGCAACAAGGAAAGACTTAAGGTCAGCGGAGGCATCAGTCCGGTTACAGGCAAGGTCATCATCGAAGGCCCGGTAAAACAGAAAGCAACATACATACTAAGCGCCAGAAGCACCTATTCAAATTGGATTCTGAAACAGCTGACCGACAAGCGTCTGCAGAGGAGCAGGGCTGGTTTTTATGATATCCAGGGTATGACTACCATCGAGATCAACAAGAACAACAGGATCTCCCTATCCGGATATTACAGCAAGGACAAATTTGATTTTTACGAAGTAAGCACATTCAATTATAGCAACGGAGCCGCAACCTTAAATTGGCATCACGATTTCAGCCCCAAACTACACTCAGATATCTCAGCCATCATGAGCGATTACAATTACCGGATCCATAGCATAGAGAACCCGTATGCCATGTCCAGTATGCAGTATCGTATGGATCAACGACTGGCAAAAGCCTCTTTCACCTATTTCCCCTCGGAAAAGCATAAAATCAACTTTGGTCTCAATTCCACATATTACGGACTTTCACCGGGAGAACAACGCCCCTTGAATGATTCTTCCATTGTATTGCATCGGAAATTGGAGGAAGAGAGGGCCTTAGAGAGCTCTGTTTATATCAGTGATGTCTATTCCGTTTCGCCCTCCATTACTCTGTCAGCCGGCTTGAGATATAATGTCTATGCATCTTTCGGTCCGGGTAGTGATTACAGCTATGCCGAAGATGCCCCTCTTTCCGTGGAGAGCATCTCGGATACGCTTCATTATGCCGCAGGGGAGGTAAAAAGCTTCTATCAAAATCCTGAATTCAGGTTTTCTTCCCGTTTTTTACTGGGACCCTCATTGTCTCTCAAAATGAGCTTTCAGAGGATGTTCCAGTACATCTATCTGATCTCCAACACCACTGCCATCTCTCCCACCGATATCTGGGGACTGAGCGATAAGCATATCAAACCACAACGCGGTGATCAGTATTCATTGGGTATTTACAGGAATTTCAGTAGGAATACCATAGAGGCATCCATTGAAGGATACTACAAGGACCTCCATAACATTATTGACTACAAAGAAGGAGCAGACTTGCTCTTTAACGAGCACATTGAGACAGTCCTGTTACATGGGATCGGGAAAGCTTACGGAGTCGAGTTCATGGTAAAGAAAAACAGTGGTAGCGTATCAGGATGGCTTAGTTACACCTATGCGCGTATTTTTCACAAAGTAGATGGGGAACATGATGTAGAAATCATCAATAATGGCAACTGGTTTCCCGCATTGTACGACAAGCCACATGACCTGAAGCTGGTGATCAATGCAAAATTGTCAAGGCGGGTAAATGTGACATCCAATTTCGTTTACAATACAGGTCGACCCATCACCTACCCGGCCGGTTTTTTTCAATATGGTGGGGTGAACAGGGTCTTTTATTCCGACAGGAACGAATTCCGGGTACCGGACTATATCAGACTCGATCTGGCTGCAACCTATAACGGAAATCTTCTGCGCAGGAAATTGAACCACTCATCATTAACCTTTTCCGTATATAATGTACTAGGCAGACGCAATCCCTACTCCATATACTTTCGACAGGAAGAGGGAGAGGTGAAAGGATATAAGATGTCGATCTTTGGGAAACCCATCTTCACCATCACCTACAATTTCAAGATCCTGGGGAATGCTTCAGACGATTTCTAGCTTTTATATATATTGACGAAGCCGGAACATGGACATTCACCTGGTCCCATTTCTTTAAAAGGGATCATTTTGAATCCCGGATTTTCATCACTCCCTCTGATAAGGATTGGCATGAAGTAAAAACCAGTAATAAGACAAATGCCAGTATTCCTTCTGCTTTCATATCTGCACATCCCATTTTTCCTGCCAGGCAGGTCTTAGGCAAATTTTTTCGCTTCAGTCTTTCCTTTCCAAGCCCGAATGCCCTGTTGGGAATAACCGCATACAGTTCTGGAAAGGTAAATATTTCAGGAAGCAGCCTCATGGATTCTTTTCCCTAACTTTATACCTAACATCCTCCTTAAGACAAAAGAACCATGAAAATCTTAAAAAAAGCCCTTAGAGGCATTCTTTTTAGGGTCATATCCATCGTCGCATTACTTGTTATCACATTTATCGTTTTATCGATCAATAACAAACCGGATATCATTGAATTGGAAAGAAAGGTTATGACAGACGCGCAGGTGGATCAGTGGGCCCGCGAGCTGGTGGACCAGATGTCTGTAAAAGAGAAGGTTCAAATGATGTCACCCATACTAAAAAGCAATTTGCGCCTTGGAGTAGAGATGATGGGTAACGGGATGAAATACAACCAGAAATCCTACCAGGCTGGGGGGAATAAGCGGCTGAACATACCAACCATGCGTTTCTTCGACGGACCTCGTGGAATGGTTAGCGGGGAAGCCACCTGCTTCCCGGTAGCCATGGCAAGAGCAGCTTCCTTCGACACGGATTTGGAGCACAGGGTAGGCCTGGCTATTGGCAAAGAAATACGTGCGAATAAAGGAAACTACTTCGGAGGTGTATGTATCAATCTCTTGCGCCATCCGGCTGGTGGAAGAGCCCAGGAAAACTATGGAGAAGACTCTTATATGCTTGGCCAAATGGGCACTGCCTTAATGAGCGGTGTTCAGCACCACAATGTAATGGCATGTATCAAACACTATGCATTTAATAACCAGGAAAACACCCGCTTCGAAATAAACGTGAAGGCCAGTGAAAGAGTAGCCCGTGAGGTATACCTGGCACACTTCAAAGAATGTGTAGATAATGGTGCTGCCAGCCTGATGGGCGCTTATAACAAGTTCCGCGAGGATCATTGTTGTGAAAGTCCATACCTCCTGCAAAGCGTATTAAAGGAAGACTGGGGATTCGAAGGATTTACCATCACCGATTTTATCTGGGGTTCACGCAATACCGAGAAAGCTGCAAACGCAGGCATGGATGTGGAAATGCCTTCCATTCAGGATTATGGTTCAAAACTATACAAAGCAGTACAGAATGGAAGCGTGGCCGAAGAGGTCGTTGACGAAAGTGCCTTCAGAATGGCCAGAACCGTACTCAAATTTGAGAGTGCTCCCGATCCACTGCCTGCATACCCCGAGAGCCTTATAGCATGCCAGGAGCACATCGACCTGGCACTGGAAGCGGCTGAAAAATCCATGGTACTGATGCAGAATAATCAGGGAATCCTTCCATTTGATAAAACCAATATCAAAAAAGTTCTTGTCCTGGGTGAACTGGCCGATATCGAAAACATCGGGGACCATGGCTCCAGTAAAGTGCATCCTGCCTACATTGTTACACCCCTGGAGGGACTGCAAAACCAGTATGGCAGCTCCATCGAGTTTACACATCATACAGGTGAGGATGTGGAAAGGGCAAAAGAACCTGCCGAAGAGGCCGATGCGGTGATCTTTGTAGTGGGTTACAGTCACGACGACGAAGGAGAATTTGTGGCAAGAGGCAGTATTGAGATGGGAGGAGACAGGAAAAGTCTTCGTTTGCATAGCCATGAAAGCCAACTTATTCAGCAGGTGGGTGAGGCAAATAGTAATTCAGTAGTAGTTCTGATCGGAGGAAGTGCCATTATCGTGGAAGAATGGAAAAACCAGGTCAATGCCATCATACATGCCTTTTATCCTGGTATGGAAGGTGGAAATGCCATTGCAAAAACTATTTTTGGAGACAACAATCCGGGCGGGAAACTCCCATTTACGGTGGCCGGTGACGAAAGCCATTATCCGGAATTTGACCGTCTAGGTCTTGAGGTCACCTACGACCGTTATCACGGATACATAAAGCTCGACCACGATGGCATTCAGGCTGCCTTCCCTTATGGATTCGGGCTTTCATATACCTCCTTTACACACGATAGTGCAAGTGTACAGGTATTTGATGACCGGATTGAAGTCTCCACCAATGTAACAAATACCGGAGCAATGAAGGGGGACCAGGTCATACAGTTATATATAGGTTTCGATAATTCCTCGGTAGAAAGAGAGCACAAGCTCCTGAAGGGATTCCAACGTTTGACCCTGGAAGCTCAAGAAACAAAACGAGTGAGCATTTCCTGTCCCTTCGATAAGGTAAAATGGTATAATCCCGACAGCGAAAAATGGGAACTGGAACAAATGGAATACCAGGCATATATAGGATCGAGCAGCGATGAAACGGATCTGATTAAACTAAACTTCCTGGTCGAATGACAGTATTTTCCCGGAGTATACAATGGCTTAAAAAACCCTTTCCTCAGATCGAGTCCCCAAGGGATATTGTACTTATCTCCCTGGGGTCAGGAGCCATCGTAATGGCCATACTTGTCGTATTCAAACCTTTTGGGATTCAGGAGATTGACAGGGATATGTTTTTGTATCTGAGCGGATACAGTCTGATCGATATCCTGGTAACCGCTTTGCTTTTATTACTACCCAGGATCTTTCCCGCATGGAGCATTTCCCGGCGATGGACAACAGGAAAAAATCTGGTGGCAATTATCTGCCTGCTTCTGGCTATATCTGTCAGCAATTATTTCTATGGAGAATATCTGGCAGGAAGGGATTATGTGGAAGGTTTCAGGGAGCTACATCGGGGAGGCTTACTGTCCTGGCTGTTTATGACCTTGTCAGTGGGAATTATCCCTCTTGTATTCGCACTGTATTTTATTGAACGTAGGCTTGTGATAAGAAACCAACTACGTGCAGATGAATTTAATACGGCCATATTGAATTCTTCAAGGGCGGAGGAAAAGACATTCATTTACCTGGGACCTGGGGATGACGCCCAATTGAAATTGGAGCTTGGTAAATTTCTGTGTCTCCGGGCCGAAGGTGGCAACTACGCAACGGTATACTGGAGGGAAGAAAATGAAGTAAAAAAGAAGCTGCTGAGGCTCACACTAACAGGTTTTACGGATCAGGTAATGTCCGAAGAATCCATTGTCAGATGTCATAAATCCTATGTAATTAATTTGGATCACGTGCTGTCTTTCCAGGGGAATGCTCGTTCTGTAAGCCTCACGCTGAACGGACTGGACTTCGAAGTTCCTGTTTCCAGGTCCTTTCCCAGGGAAAAACTCAGGAAGCAGACCTGAGTGGGTTTCCCGTTCATACCATCTGCTTCCCGGTCATACCAAAAAGCTTCCCATTGGTCACCAAGCCATCCCATTGAACACAGAAAATTCCACAGCCGGCTTGAAGTATTTATCATTGTCCCGGAAATCGAATTACGGCAATGAAAGAAAGAAGGCACGATATTGACTGGATCAGGATCATAGTTTTTGATATCCTTATTGTCTGGCATGTGTGCTTGTATTTTGTGAACTGGGGAGCGCCGGTTGACTGGGATCTGGCACTAAAAAACAGAGACCAGGTTAGCTGGCTGTCATGGCCCATGTTATTTGTCAGACAGTGGAGGCTGCCCATCTTATTCCTAATATCGGGGATAGGTACACGATTCGCCCTATCCTCCAGGACAGCACTTCAATATATCAGGGAAAGGATTGTTCGCCTGCTGCTACCACTGTTTGCAGGTATGCTTCTGATTGTTCCCCCGATCGTATACCTGGAACGCCTTATCCAGGGTGTTTTTGAGGGTTCCTTCTGGTCGTTTTACCCACACATTTTTGAAGGTTTTTATCCAGAAGGGAACTTCAGCTGGCATCATCTCTGGTTCCTGGCTTACTTGTTTCTCATGTCCATTACGGTCCTGCCCTTGTTTTTGTATCTCAGAAGATCGGGAAAGACTCTATTTTCATTTCTTGAACGCAGCTTCAGGAAGAATCCATTCAGCCTGTACATGCTTTGCATTCCGCTAATTATTGTGCAATTGGCACTGGAAACACGATTCCCACTTACCATGGCCCTGGTGGACGACTGGTATGCCTATACCTACTATCTGATTTGTTTTGTTTGGGGATATATCCTAGCCTCGCTGGGTAATCAGAGCTGGAATGCCATGATGGAAATCAGACGCTATGCTTTTTTACTGGGTCTGGCCTTATCTGTGATCATCCTGCTATTCCTGCACCGGGGAGAAAATCCCTTATGGATCCGTACGCTCAAACCCGTAAATACCTGGAGCTGGATCATTGCCATCTTTGGATATGCTTCCAAATACCTGAATAGGGAAAGCAGGATTCTCAAGTATCGAAATACTGCTGTATATCCATTCTACATCATCCATTTTACCATACTGATTTTCCTGGGATATGCACTGATGAACCTTTCTATACACTATATATGGAAGATGATCATCATGGTAGCTGGCATATATGGGATCTCCATTTTACTTTATGAATTTTTCATTTCACGGATCAAAATCCTGAAGCCCCTGTTTGGACTAAAACTCAAGTCATGAAAAAGATAAGCCTCATCATTACTTTTCTCTTAGCTCTCCAGATTTACATATATGCCCAGGAAGCTGATTTAATTGCAGGCCGCTGGCTCACACCGGGAAACGAAGCCATCGTTCAAATTGAAAAAAACGGAGGAAAATATGTGGGGAAGATCCTGCGGATTCATCCCGATGGGTATATGAACGGGGAAGCCCCTAAGGATGTGAAAAACGAGAATCCAGGTCTTCGTTCCCGTTCTCTGGAAGGAATAGTATTACTGTCAGGAATAAGCTACAATAGCCGTAAGGAAGTGTGGCAGATAAGTAAGGTCTATGAGCCCGACCGGGGTAAATACTTCGAGGGATATATCCTTATGCAAAGTCACAACAGGCTAAAACTTCGCGGACATGTTCCTGGGAAAAAATGGCTGGGTGAAACGGAGATATGGAAGCGTCAGGAAGATTTTGATCCTCCCAAAAGCAAGCAATAAACCATAGCCTGAATCACAATGTATTTGAAGATCAGTCCAAAGGCACAATCCGTATGGCATTCCCTCCACCAGGGGCAAGCCATACGTTAAGCTCTGTGCCTGCCAGGACCTCTTCTTCTCTTACCTTGTAGGCTTCCCGCTTGTTAACGAAGTGGGTCTCGGGTGAATCTTCGTACAGATAGGCTTTATAGTGTTTCCCCGGATCCAGGAAATCCAACTTTACCTGCAAGTGCCGTGGCTCCCTTGTGGTGAGGCTTCCAACGTACCAGCTATCTCCGGATCTGCGTGCCAGGCTGATATAACTTTCCATATCACCACCCAGCACCTTTAGTTCATCAAAGTGCCCGGGTAAGTGCTTTATAAAAGCAAACAAATCCGATTTATCCAGGTACTCTTCCGGAGTGTCGGGCATAACAGTAAGCCCTGCAGTAAAGACCACCAGCTTGGCATTCTCTGCGGCCACTGTTCCTGGTATAAAGCGAAATACCTTGGGTCGTAGCTCCGATCCTTCAAAACCATACCAGCCATTGCACATATCCAGGGCACCTGTAAGCAGGTTTATAAAGGCAGCCGACACGGCGGTTTCGGGGTAGTAGGAATATTTGGCATCGGCCTGACTGTGCCCATACTCCCGCGACATTACATTGGGCCAGGTACGCACATCCCCACTGGGAGGAATGGGATTGTCGTGGAACAACACTATCAGTTTATACTTCGCACAAAGCTCAATAACCCTGCGGGTGTGTTTTACCTTTTCCTGACCAACACCACTCATAAAACCATATTTGACCCCGCTCACACCCCAGTCATGAAACTGCTTCAATACACGCTCCAATCCATATCTCTTTGCCCCCACATCATTCAGATACAGTACAATCCCCACTCCTCTCGCTTTGGCATACGCCAGGTTCTCTTCGATATCAATTACCTTGTTGGCACTTGTGGGGTCCGATTCCTCACTGAATTCGGGACCATACCAGTCGGCATCCATCAAGAGATATTGAATATTGTTCCTGGAGGCAAAGTCAATAAAACGCTTGTGTGAAGGGGTATTAAGTCCATAAGTAAAACCATCTTGAGCGGTATATCCCCATGCACGCCAGTCCCACATAGACTTTCCTGGTTTTATCCAGGAGGTATCCTCTATTTTGCAGGGTGGATTCAGGTTGGTAAGCAAATTACTTTCCAATAGATCGCCTGGTTTCTCCCCTATCAGGATTGTTCTCCACGAGCTTGGGATTCCGGTTTTTGCTTTAGAAGGTCCCTGAAGTTCGCACTGAAAGGTATTGGGTTTGCGGGCCCGCTTGAGTTTGAAATTGGCATAGTGATATATGGCCGCCTCCTGTATAGCCAGGTAGATTTCATCTGAGCATTCAAGCACCATGGGTGTAAATACAGCATCCTTGGCTGCATTAATGGAAAAGGGTCCCAGATTGTCCCGCTCACCGTTGGCCGACCACCAGGTATAATCATCAGAAAATGAAAACTCTGTAAGATCCTCCTCAATGATGAATTCCTCCAGGTGTTCCTGCTCGGGGAAAGCATAACGAAAGGCCACCCCATCGTTATAGGCCCTGAAGACGATATCCATCCGCCTGCCTTTCCCGGTCTCTTCCTGGAGGCTAAGAGTTAATTCATGACAATGATTCACTACCTCCTTATTCTTCCACCAGAGCATCTCGTAAGTGTCGTTTACTACTCTGTTGCTTGTATTCAGAATCTGAAAACTTCCACCAAAGGCCTTATCTGTTTTTAATCCCAGTCGGGCATGCTTGATGACTGTTTTGTCTTTAACTGAAAGCTTATAGTAGGGCTTTCCTTCCGACAAAGTCACCGTCACCTCCACATTCTTATCCGGCGAAGTGATTACATATTCCTGTGCAAAGGTGAAGCCAGCCAGAAGAAGCAGTATAATAGTCAATTTCCCTTTCATGTCTCGATCTGTTTAGTTTCTGGATTCCCAATCTTTCTTCAGGATGGCACAAAGGGGCACATCCTCATATTTACCCCACTTTATTACACGTTGGCGCAGCAGACCTTCCTGAGTAAAGCCACATTTCTCCAAAACACGACCTGTAGCAGGATTACGTAGCATATGATGTGCATATAGTCTGTTAAGCCCAAGTTCTTCAAAGCCAAAAAGAACTGCCGCCTCTACTGCTTCACTCATAAAACCCTGTCCCCAAACTTCCCTTGCCAGCCAGAAACTCAACTCCGCCTGGGAATGCTCACTTTCAATGGCCCGAATCTCAATCATACCCGCGAAGCTATCATCCGCCTTCAGTCTGATACAATAAACATAGGCCCGATCAGCTTCTTTTTCTACGAGTTGTCGATCAAAGTAACGCTTAGCCTCCCCTTCCGGATAAGGATGTGGGAGAGAGATCATTGTATCGGCAATATCCCGATCAGAAGCAGCCCTTTGAATGTCCTGGATATCTGAGGTTTTGAGTGGACTTAGCAGAAGACGAAGGGTTTGAAGTTGGGGCTGCTCCATTGCTACAATTGTTTCACTTTTTTGGCAACTGCCTTTTTTATCTGATCGTAGGTCAGGGGTGGACCATTGTAGACATTCTTTCCATCTACAAAGAGGCCGCCTTCTCTGCCCCATTCCCGAACTGCAGATCGTTCGCTTACATCAATCTCCTGGAAAACCACCTTGTCTCCGTATTCCTGACTAACCTTCTGGGCACGCTCTGTCATGCCATTTATTCCTGAACACCATCCATTTGAGAGGGCAGTTACCACTACCTTCCCTGGAACCAGCTCCGGTTTCTTTTTTGCAAAAATCCATCGGGGCGGAACAGCCTGTTCCGAAAATGGCTTCCACAGTAACATACTGATGCCTTTTCTTTCCACCTTTCGATAGCCTTGCTTTTTAAACCACCTGGCACGCATAAAGAAGGGTAAAATCATGCCCCAGACAACCAGTCCATCCGATTTCAATTCTTTTACATCCTCCTCAGCTGCCTTGATCAGGGCTTTGCCTGCGCCATGCTTTCGCAGATCGCCACGTCCTTTTTTATGGCCATGAACCCAAATGCAATACACAAAATACAGCTTCTCTCCTTCCACCCAGCTATATTCAATGGGTGCATATTGTATCATGCCGGCAATTACTCCTGCCTCATTCCGGGCCAACTTTACACGCAGCCCTTTTTCCTTCATATTCTTAAACCAGCACTCCTTCCTACACACCCCGTCCTTTATATCTTCTGACCACTCTTCCAGGCATGTGAAGTAATCCATTTGGGTTTCCTCGGTCAAATCGATGATTTCCATGATTCCTGAATTTTACTGTTTGTGACTTAACTTATCAAGCGCATTTTTCTCATGATTCCGCAGCCGGGTTAGCACTTCAGGCGGCAGAATTGTTGAGCTTTCAGATATCGTGATTCGCCTGTTGGGGAATTCACGTGTAAAGAGAAAACGGGCCCTGGCCGCATGAAAATCCGAAGTTACAACAATGAGCTCTGCATAAGGATAAGCATCCAGGATGGGACGCGACAGGCTGGCATCTTCGATGGTATTGGAGCTCTCTGCACAAGGGAGAAAGGCTGATTCAGGAACTCCTCGTTCCATGAGCTCCTGTTTCACATAGTAAGCATGTGGCTTGTCTGTTGTGTTGAAGTGTTTTCCCCAGCCCCCGGTAGGAAGCACTGCATATTCCGGATGTTTCAGGTATTCTTCATAGGCCTGGGAACAACGTTCCTGGGCAACACTCAACAAATTCCCTTCGGCATCGTTGGGTGAGCCTAATACCACAATCACTCCTTCGAATTGTTTAAGCTCCTTCATACATTCTTCCTTCCTGTTTCCAGTTTGGATGTGACTTCCCGCACCACCCTGCGATTAAGCCTGTTTTTGTACTTTTCCATAAAACCAATCACGGGATCCTTATCAACTTTCGCCAGCTCTCTCAAGGCCCATGACAAAGCTTTGTTTATCATATCCTGGTGATCGTCCACAGCCAATTTGCAAATCTCCAGGGTCTGTTCGCTATCCCCGGTCCCTCCTCTGGCTTTCTGATTCAAGGATACAGTCGCTACCAGAGCTATCCTGCGAATCCAAAAATCATCTGAGGTAAAATACTTTTTTATGCGCTCAATCCCAATGAGCCTTTCTCTCCAGGAAAAGCCTACCACCAGGGCAGCGTAGTAGTCAACCGAAACCCAGTTGTCGAGGTTCTTGCCCAGTTCCTCAACATCATTTTTTGTAAGAGATTTCAGGACTTTCTTATTTGAGTCCAGGTATTCATAGGCCAGCTGCTGTAATTCAAATACATCCTTTTGGATCATTTTCTTGGCCAATCGAAGTTTTTCCTCTTCGGTATAATCCCTGGTTTGTGCCTTCAGTTCCTTGAGCACTATTTTCAGGTTCGGATTGGTCACCCCAATTACCCGCATTTGGGTGGGATAGGAAGTTTTGGCAAATTCGATTCGTTTGGGATCTGCAAGATCTTCCAGTGAGGCTAGAATATCGAGAATCAAGTGCTTCATATCTCCCTGAAATTCACTATTCCACTTTCTTTATTTCCGATCTTTCTGAGATGCCATTTTTATTGAAGGCCTCAATTTGAATGTAATAGGTGTCCGATCGGTCCATTCCGGTGAAGTAGTATTCGTTAGCACCATAGACCATGATGCTCCCATAGAGCTTATCAGGATCTTTCCCGAAATAGATGTTGTAGCCGTCGGCCAGGGGATTCTGCTTCCATTTCATCCAGGAAGCAAATCGGTTCCCATCCTTCTCAAGGGGCCTTCGTAGAACCACAAAATTCTCTACCTCCCCTGGAATTTCACCTGATCCTTTCCCGAAAATCCTTAATCCGCTAAGGGCAAATAACCCGGTGGGCATGGCATGATTCTCCATTTTCACATAGCGACAGCTTACCGGATCGGCCAATTCAATGTAATCGTGCGGCACATCTGTCTGGTTTTTCCTCTTGTCTGCTATGATTTTCCACTTCTTCCCATCCTTGGAGCCATAAAGCACATATTGATGCTTTTTGCCCAGTGTTTTACCCAGAAACTCCGCACCCTCATCGGCATAATTGACCTGTATGGCGTGCACCGTGCAGAGCTCTCCCATATCGGTCTGGATCCACTCCCCTTTGTCGCCCGACTGAGCGCTCCAGTAGGTCTTGATGTCCTCATCCACCGCATAATTGGCATGGTACCCACCCAGGGTGGAGGAAACCTGAACCGGACTTTGATAGTTCAATAGCATCCAACCGGCAAAAAGACCCTTGGTAAAATCCTTTCCATTGGCATACTTAGGAAGTAAGGTGGGATAATCACCAAAGGCGGTGTTGCAATACATTACATCGTCTCTGTCGAATCCGGCAGGCCAGATACCGATGCGCCTTTCAAAATTATTCTTTACCGAAATAAAGATGGTGGCCACATGCCAGTAGTTACCATAATTGTCCTGGAAGGTCGAACCATGTCCCGCTCCACGCGCAAAACCGCCGGGTTTGTATGAGAAGGGATTGTGCTTTTGGTATCTGAATCCTCCCAGCGGATTTTTACTTACCATTACCCCGTCGGCATAGCCACTGAATTCTGTTCCCGGTGCCGAGTATTGAAAGTAATACATGTCCTTGTGCTTGGTGACCCAGGCACCTTCAGTAAATGGAGCTAAAAAGACGTTGTCGTTGTATTCTCCAAACCTCTCCCAACCGTGTTCTTCGGGATGCAAACGCATAATGGGACGGGTAATACCTGTGGTCTGAAGCGTATTCATTTTAATCTCCGTTCCCAGCAAGGGCCATTCGTTGTTGGAGCCCCAGTACAAATACAGTTTGTTCTGCTCTTCTTCATAGTGAAAGGCAGGATCCCATGCGCCCACATTCAGGGTATCCACTGCAATTTCCCAGTCATCTTCCGTGGGATTGGTGCTTTTCCATATGGGAAAATCCAGCTCCCAGGTGGAACCGTATACATACAAGGTATCTTTCATCACCCAGGCTGCAGGGGCATTCAGGTCGTGGGTGTACTTATCATCCAGCAAGAATTTTCTGTACACAAATTTCCAGTTGAGCATGTCGTCGCTGTACCAGTACCCTTCCTGGTTGGTGGAAAACAGGAACAACTTGTTCTGAAAATTCACGATAACCGGATCGGCGGTTGTCCGGTGTCTTCCATTAACTGAAAAGCGCTCAAAGGGTGTATAACCGTAATCGATATTGACCGGATTGCAGTAGGTTTTTTGTTGAGCTTGTCCTGAAGCTGCCAGAAACAAAAAGAGTATGATTAGAATGTTTCGCATAGTAGCTGTTTTATGATGATAAGACTGCAATTTCTTCCATGCTGGCTACACCACTTATCAAATGACCAACAGGCGGATCTTCAATGGGTGCCAATGAATATACTTTCTTACCGAGAGCAAGCGCATAACCAATATCCACGGATACACTTTTCCCAATATAACCATCTGGATTGATTACATAGGTGATATTGGCATTTTTGATTTGTTCCAGGCATCCGGATATCCCCTTTGGACTATCCGGGACCGGCATGGTACATGTTATGCCCTGAGATTGGAGCTTCTCAAATAAACTGGTCATCATATCGAGATGCCGGAAACTCCCACACAAATAGACGCTTGAATTGTTATCCATCGGCCAACAGCTTTTCGAGTTTATCGATCAACTGCTCCGGTTCCACATTCTTAGCAATGATAATTCCATCCCGATCGATAAGAAAATTCTGTGGAATAGCTTTTACTCCATAGGTATCAGTTAGCGAATCCCACCCTTGCAGGTTGGATAGATTCACCCAACTCAGCTTGTCTGCTTCAATGGCGGCTTTCCACCTGCTTTCGTTATCGTCAACCGATATACCAATTATGCTGAAATCCTTGTGGGAAAATTGCTCGTACACTTCCACCAGTTTGGGATTAGTGGCTCTGCAGGGAGCACACCAGGAAGCCCAGAAGTCTATAAGCACATAGGTCCCAAGAAATTCTTTCAATTCCACCAGGTTTCCTTCCGTATCGGGAATAGAAAAAGGTGGAGCCGGTTGTGAAATAGCCACCTTTTTAAGGGTGGCATACAGTCGATTCAGATGATCGTAATACACCGAATTCTTCACAGGCTCGCTAAAGCCATCCACGATCATATCCATGGTGTCCAGGGAAATATTAAAGATCTGAAATTGATAGTAGGCGGTGAAAGCGGAAAAACAATAGTCGGGATTATTCAGCATGATGTCCATTCCCAGTTTCCGGTCGAAAATATCATCCATAGCAAAGGAACGAAAGAGGCTGTCTTCTCGAGAGCCGGAAATCCTGGCATGAATCAGGTCATCCAAAGCTCCCGAAATATGGATCTCACTATTCTCCAGGAAGAGGTTAATTCTATCATTCCCCTCATTCAGAAAGATCGTGTGCAGGTAAGGACTCTCCACTTTCCCTTCAAAGGTAAATCTACCATCCCGGATTTCAGCCGAATCTACCTCAACCTTTTCATTGGACACCAAATCCAGTTTGGCTAAAACTACCTTTCCATCATCTATGCCACTGATTTCTCCATCAATGGTAAAGCCATCGCTCTTATTGGGATTATTGTCGCAAGAAGCTGTCAGGATAAGAAATGCTGAAAGTATAAACGCAATAGATAATTTCATGTGTGCAAGCTAAAGTTGTGTAATGATTCGTTCAACCAGAAATTCAGCCCACTACTCCCACTCAGGAAACTGGGTTATGTTTAGATCCAGTTTGGCAATGCCAAGCATATCCTCCTGGCTAAGCTCAAAGTCAAAAATATCCAGGTTCTCCATCATGTGGGCTTTTTGCGAAGATCTGGGGATGGCCACAATGCCCCTTTGGTAGTGCCATCTTAAGCAGACCTGAGCAATGCTTTTATTGTACTTTTTCCCGATTTCTGCCAGTATGGGATTGCTAAAAATCCCGTTACGACCAGCCGCGAAGGGAGACCAGGCTTCGTGCAGAATTTCATGTTTCTTCAAGAGCTTATTCGCTTTCTCCTGCTGAAAGAAAACATGTGTTTCAATTTGATTCGCAGTTGGCTTGACACGGGCGTATTCCAACAATTCATCCATTTGATGTTTTTCGAAATTACTGAGTCCAATAGCTTTTATTTTCCCTTCCTTATAAAGGTCTTCCATGGCCTGCCAGGATCCTTTCACATCTCCGCGCGGTCGGTGGATAAGATAGAGGTCCAGATAGTCCGTTCCCAACTTATCCAAAGAGATTTGGAATGCTTTTTTTGCTTTATCGTAACCTGAATCGTCCACCCATACCTTAGAAGTGATAAACAATTCCTTTCTGTCAATCCCACTCTTTTTAATTCCTTCACCTACAAATTCTTCGTTCCCATACACAGTTGCCGTATCAATAAGACGGTAGCCCACCGAAATGGCATCCTTTACACAGCGCACACAGACAGAGTCTTTCAGAGAATGTGTTCCAAAACCCAGATAAGGCATAGCCACTCCATTGTTAAGCTTAACATTGGGTATGGAAGGCCCTGTAAGCATGGGCTCAAGTGTACCAAAAGCACTGGATGCTCTCCAGGGCATTAACATAGTCGAGGCTGCAAGGGCCGATCCCATTTGCAGGAACTTACGGCGATTTGTTTTGGGTGATTGTTTGCTTTTCTTCATGCGATTCAATTTATTTAATGGGGTCTTTATAAGAGCTTTGTAATTCCGTCAATTTAGCTTTTAATTCCTTAATTTCCTGTTCGTAGTCAGGATTCATATAGAGATTATCCATTTCATGGGGATCGGACTGCAGATCGTAAAATTCCCAGGAATCCACCACATCATAAAAGCGAATCAATTTGTAGCGCTGGGTTCGGACTCCATAATGCGGAGTCGCCCCAAAACCTTTTTCATAATAGTGGTAATAGAGTGCATCTCTCCAATCCGGATCGTCCTCCTGCCAGGTACTGCGTAAAGATCGTCCCTGAAACTCCTCCGGAATGGCGAGCCCTGCCACATCCAGTAAGGTAGGGGCTATATCCAGATTCTGAACCAGAAGCTCAGTGTTCGAATTAGCGTGAATCTCTTTGGGAAACCTTACCATTAGCGGTGTTCTCATAGCTTCCTCATACATAAAACGCTTGTCGAACAAACCATGTTCACCCAGATAGAATCCCTGATCGGAGGTATAAACGACTATGGTATTTTCGTCCAGACCATGATCCTCCAAATACTCCAGTACCCGGCCCACACTTTCATCTACCGACGCTATACAGCGCAAATAATCCTCCATATAGCGCCTGTACTTCCACTGATCAAATTTTGCCTCATCGTCCTTCACTTCATAAAACTCCCTTTCCTCCTTTTCATAGGCGCTTTCCCATTCCAGAAGCTCCTCGGGCGACAAACGTTCAAGCCTTCTCCAGTATTCGCCCGGTGCCCACGAATTCACTGAAACCGTATCGCAGGTATCGCAGGGAACTTTATAATCCATGCGTATATCCATATGATCCTTCACAGTGAGCATTTGATTCTTAAGTGCTTCCCGGCCTTCATAATCATCATAGAAATTGCTGGGAAGGGGGAATTCTTTATCATCTAATAATTCCAGGTTCTTAAGGGCGGGCATCCAGCTCCTGTGAGGAGCCTTATGGTGCATCATCAGTAAGAATGGCCTGGATGTATCCCTGTTTTTTATCCAATCAATGGAAAGATCCGTAATGATATCAGTCACGTACCCTTTGTAAACAGTATCCTGTCCCTGTTTAATGAAATCGGGATTGTAATAATCTCCCTGACCGGGCAAGACATTATAATAATCAAAGCCTGTGGGTGCACTCTTTAAATGCCATTTCCCAATCATGGAAGTCTGGTATCCATGTTCTTGCAGGATTTTCGGAAAAGTTTGCTGATTACCATCAAATACCTGACCGTTACCTGTAACCCCATTCAGGTGAGATAACATACCTGTGAGAATCACTGCCCGGCTTGGAGCACAAATGGAATTGCTCACAAAGGCATTACGAAACAGGATTCCTTCTTCGGCAATCCTGTCGATATGAGGAGTTTCAATTAGGCCTTCATTGTAAGCACTAACTGCCTGATAAGCATGGTCATCAGACATAATGAATACGATGTTGGGAGGGGCTTCAGCATCCCCATTTCCATTTCTGGTACAGGTGATAAATACAACTAGAAGTCCCGCAGCGAATATTGTGATCCTATTTCTCATTTTCCTTAAGATTTTAAATATCCGGTCTTTGAATAATGCTTATTCCTTATGGGATCAGGTCAAATCCCTCATCGATCCATCCAGTTGCACCACCAATCATTTTCTTTACCGGTCTGCCAAGTTTAGCCAGGCGGATGGCTGCCTTTTCCGTTCCATTGCAATGTGGGCCGGCACAGTAAACGACAAATAAGGTATCCATCGGATATTCCTTGAGTGTATCTTCGTTTATGCGTATATGTGGAAGGCTGATTGCACCTTCAATATGACCTTCCGCAAAAAGCTCCTCTGCACGAACATCCACCAGGACAAAATCCATTCGATTGTTCGACATGGCATAATGCACATCCCAGCAATCTGTTTCAAATTCAAGCAGGGCCTGAAAATGTTTTAATGCTTTTTCGGGATCTGCCGCCGGGGGTCTGCTAACTGCTGAACTCATAATACCTCCATTTTTTTCTATTAGTAGTCTTTACCCTGGTTGCTTTCTCTGCATGACCTACGCCACTGCTCCAGAGTTCTTGTCATGCCTTCGACAATCTCTGGATGCAGATGAGCGATATTTTCGCTTTCATTTTCATCCAGAATCAGATCGTATAGCTCATAGCTTTCCCCCTGGTTAGCACTGTAAATCTTATAGCGATTGTCGGTAAGTGACAACTGCTTATTCGATTCAAAGGCAATGGGCCGTTCCCTTTGCTCCATATCCTCTGTAATCAGGGGTAAAAGACTGATTCCGTCACGAGGGAGGACTGTTGTTGAATCAAGGGAATAACCCAGCACATCCAGAATGGTGGGAAAATAGTCGCTGGTGGTGCAGGGTATCTTAGTTACTCGGCCTTCCTTGATCATTTTCGGCCAAACCATTAAGCCGGGCACTCTCACACCTCCTTCGTAGAGACTGCGTTTACGGCCTTTTAGTCCATGGGTTCTTCCAGGGAAAGTATCGTCTCCTTCTGGTCCATTGTCGGAACAAAACCACAGGATAGTGTTTTCTTCTACTCCCGAAGATTTTAGTGCAGCCCGCAAACGGCCCATCTGTTCATCCATGGCACTGATGCATCCGTAATAATCCTTATGCTCAGTGTAGCCATCTGTATAGGGAGGAGCAGAAACCACGGGCAAATGAGGAGCATGGAACCAGATTACCGTAAAGAAAGGAGAGTTCTCTCTGGCTGCCTTTTCTATAAAATCCAAAGCCCGGTCCATGATGAGCCTGGAATCGTCCCCCTTTATTTGATCAGCAGGCACCAGCTCATCCGGACCTGTCCAGTAATGGGTACCATAACTCAGATAGACACTGTCGTTCCAGTAGGTCGGCACCTTGGCTTCCGTGGCAAAAGTCTCATCAAAACCGTTCTCCCAGGGAGGTGAATAATGACTGGCATCGCCAGGTAAGCCCCGGTTTGAATCCTTCACTTTGGTAGTCAGAGTACCCAGGTGCCACTTCCCAAAAAAACCAGTGGAATAATCCATGGTCCTGAGCACTTCGGCCAGGGTGACTTCTTCCTTTTTCATATGGCCGGTGTTGGCAAAGGTGATGCCATAGCGATAGGGGTGCCTTCCGGTGAGACAAGAGCCACGTGTGGGCGAACATACAGGAGCTCCTGAATAGAAACGTTCAAATTGAATACCTTCACTGGCCATCTGGTCGAGGTGGGGCGTTCTGAGTACAGGATGGTCCATGTATCCCACGTCGCCCCAACCCTGATCGTCTGTCATACATAAAATGATGTTGGGTCTGGAAGTATCAACATCAGAGCTTTGATTACACGATGGATAAAGCACCAGGGTAGAAACTATGGCCATCACAGGGAGGAAATGCCCTAATATAAAACCGGATCGGTAATCCTTTTTCATGCTATGATTTTTTAATTAGCTCAAACACGGCAGAAGCTTTCTCGATGCTATTTACTAAAATTACCAATTGATGAGTTCCCGGGTAGTGCTTACGGGTTGATAAATCTTTGAATGATTGCTTTCTTTTGATGCGATGAACGCCGGTCTCAAAATCTGCCTCCCTGATCTGAAAAATCTTGCGTGAGACCTTGCCTCCGGATTTTACAAAGTCCACTCCGTATTCCAGCCTCACCTTGTGTATGCCTTTCGTTTTTAGTACTAAATCGAAGGAAAAATGCAATTCTTCCCCCAGGGAAAGAGAAGGGCGGTCTAAGCTTAAGCCCTCCACAAAGATTTGACCGGGATCGCCAAAACCAAACAACAACAATGCACGCGAATTTCCTTCCTTCAACAGGGTGCGACAGGCCCGTTTTACGATCCAGTCTGTATTTTTGCTGTGCGCGATCCACCTTTCACAAACATCCATCACCTTATCGGGGTGGTCCTTGGAAATATCATTCAGATTATTGGCTACGCTTTTTCTCACATATTCCTCCGGGTCGTCCTTCAGCATTTCCAGAAGTTCAAGAACAGGGCCGGGATCCTTTTTGAAGACCTGCAAAGCCATGGCCCACGGTAGACGTGGACGACAACCTTCGCTGGCCAGCCGGCGGACATGAAAGTTATCGCTTTGTGCCCAGGTATACATCTGTTTCATAGCTCTCTCCGGATCCCTGGCCAGGAAAGGACGAATGGCAAACTCCGAACTGCATAAGCTCGTAAATTGTTCCAGAGCCTTAAGGGATAGTTCCCAATGATCCAATCCATACTTTTCCACAAAGTCGGGGAATATCATGGCATCAAAGCCCCCGAACCCGGATGCAATTTCCTCCAATATTTTAAGTGCTGATGGGTAATCCTCAGGCAATGCCCTTCCCATGCACTGCGAAATATGATACATTTTCTCCTTCAGCTCCTTGCTTTCCCAGTTATCCCCCTTAACCATAAGGCTGAAGGCTGATGAATCAAAAGCGGGATAAAGCTCTTGTATGGTAGTACCCAATTCTGACACAAAATCATCAGAAAAAAACAGATCTTTCAGTCGCTCAGTCATTCTTGCTTATTTACGCGTTCAAAATCGTTTTGCATCTGATAGGGTAGCTTCCATATCTCAGCTTTGAAATTGCCAAAATACAATTCCGACTTACTGAATTCGTGAGAGTGACCATCGGCCCAGAAAAAGCAAAAGGGATCTTTGAAGTTTACAGGGCGACGCACATAGCTATGGCTTAGCTCGCTATTCTCGGTTACAGACTGTGTTTTCACCCAATTATCCCCCTGGTCTGTGGACTGCCAGATGGCAATTTCACCACCTACTCCCCAGGCCTGTGGCCCGATCTCAGTAGGACCGACAACGCTCCACCTCTCTTCAGAAATGTAAAGACTGCCCATATCATAGTTGTGATCGGAGGTACATACCACAGAAGTTTTCCAGCTATTTCCATCCCACCTGGTCACACACCACTCGTAAGGTTTGCTACGAGGTCCCGGTTCATGTCCGTAGCTTCGTATATACAGGCAAGCAGGTTTACCCCCCGAGTCGAAACCCATGTCTTTTAAGTATACATTCTTGCTTTGCGATGCGTAATCAATTAGCCTTGCCGGGCTTGACCGGGCTGTAAGTGGCAAGTCCAATTCATCGCCATCTACGCTTGTCCAGATATTCCCAAAATCATCGGATTGGACATAGTACAGATCTGTTCTTCGGTCTACTATGCCATTGGGATGCCGATTAAAAAAAGTAGCCACAACTTTCCCGTCGAAACAATTACTAACCTGGTAGTGTCCCGAATTCTCTCCATCATTTACCGGGATGGCTGCCAGCATCTGATCTTCGGTCCATTCCATCCCGTCCTTGCTGGTCTCGAAATACAATTGTCGAACTCCCGTATATAAGGTGAAGAAATGGAAGAAGCCAAAGTCGGTTTTCCAGGGTTGTGGATAGGTCATCTCTTCTTCGGTGATTTGCACAAATTCTGAGATGTCATAAGGCTTGAGACTTTTGTATTTGAACCCGGGGCGAACCCTCCCTCTGCCACTAATGAAAACCCAGATAAAGCCTTCCTCATCAATTAACATAGAAGGATTATCGTGAGGATCCTCAATACCTGATTTATCATGAACTACGGTGGGTTTAGATACCATGCCTGTCTGGTGGTTATATTCTCCAATCATGCACAGGAGATATCTCTTATCCACCTGACTCGTTCCACCGTAGACAAAAAAGGTCTTATCCACTTCTGAGGCATAGATGGCCAAAGGAACATGCTTGGCAGTATAGGTTCCCAATGCTCCTGAGTACTTGTCGCCATGTTCATACTTTTGCCCCAGCTCGAACCAAATACCCCGATAGCCATCAACTTTGGAATTGCAAAGCCCCTGGCCGGTAGCATGAGCAAAGGAAAAAGCAAACAGAATAATATATAACAGCCTCATTATCATTTCGTATTTTTTTTGAATGGAGACCTTTTGAAAATACGAAGAATAGTTAACCCGGTCAATTATATGCTTCCAGGAGTATTTGTTTTGGCTCACAATTATCAATAGATTTATGATGAATGAAAGCGCTTATTCCGGTCATTTCCCTTTTGATTATTGCGGTGAGCAGCTGTGTTGATCCCTTTTATCTGGAATTGGAGGATTTTGAAAATCGCCTGGTTGTGGAAGCCTTGATTACCGATGAGCTGGCTCCTAACACTATTAAGCTAAGCAGAACCTTTCAGGACAAAGATGCTTCCCTTGATTTGCTGGAAAATGCCCAGGTAAGTGTACGTGATGAGTTGGGTGTAATTAGTGTTTTTCACGAATACCAACCAGGAATCTACCTTTCGGATTCCACTTCGTTCAGAGGTCGGATCGGAGGCACTTATACCCTGTCTATCCTTACGGATGATGGCCTGGAATTTATTTCAACTCCTTCAACCATGTCAGCTGTTCCCGCTATAGACAGCGTGTACTATGAGCTGGACAGCGAAATCTTCGAAACAGGCACGGTTGAAGAAGCAGGACTCAGAATATTTTTGGATGCAGAAAACCAGGATACTCCAAGTGATTACCTGCGATGGGAATTTGAAGAGGTTTGGGAGTTTCGGGTTCCCAATCCCATATTATCCCAGGATCTGGGCTTTAAGAAATACAAGACAGGCACGGCTAAGAACGATATCTGCTGGAGGTATGAGCAATCCAAACAAATTCTGATTCATTCAACAGCAGATCAAGATGGCGAACTCATGCGCAGAAAGCCCATTCATTTTATTGCTTCTGCCAAATCGGACAGACTGTTAAGACAGTACAGCATTCAGCTTAGCCAGTACTCAATTTCCCGGGAGGAATTCTTGTTCTGGGAAAAGCTAAAAGAGATTACCGAATCGGAAGGAGATATCTTTGAGAAACAGCCATTTCACATTGCAGGGAATATAAGCTGCATCAACGCCGAAAATGTAAATGTGCTGGGCTTTTTCTCTGTATCCGCAGTAAAGCAAAAGAGGATATATATTACCAAAAGTCAGATTGATGACTTAGATATGCCACCATTTGAATATCCATGCGAACGCATTATTTACCCTAACAGGGTATTGCATGAACTACTCTATAACAATTTATTGTCCGATGGTTATGTACTGTTTTACGTGGAAGAGTCTGAATTTCCCGGACCTCCCGTGAATTTTCAGTTTACCAGTATTGAGTGTGCCGATTGCACCCTGAGCGGAAAACCCGAGAAACCAGCTTTTTGGGTAGATATGGACTGATATGGCCTTATTCAGATTGGAAAAGCTCCTTTGCGTCTTTCTGTCCTCTTTCAAAATCTCTAACATGGCCATCCCAATCAGTAAGCAGATCAATAATAAACCATATGAGGATTCCGGAAACAAGTCCTATGAGGAACGTCCTTATATCTTTCTTAGAAAACTTTATCATTTGTATTCCGATTAACTTGGTGGCTAAATTGGAAGATACAAAATCCTGTTTGAAAGTTAGCTGTGTATTCGGATATCTTTAAGTCACCTTTGCGATCAGTGAGATTTCAACCGGGGCATCTGAAGGGAGAGATGCCACACCAATTGCAGCACGGCTTCCCATACTTCCGGACCCCAGTTCTTCCATCAAAAGCTCAGAGGCATAGTTGGCCATTTTCGCATGGGCTGTAAAATCCGGATCTGCATTCATATAGACATGTAATTGAAGGATCATCGAGATGCTTTCGCCTTCCTCCAAAAGTGACTGGGCTGCAATCAGGGCATTCAGGCACGCAAGACGCACTGCATCCCTGTGAGATTCTATGGAATCACTGGCCCGGATTTTTCCTTCGTACATGAGTTTACCAGACTTGCGGGGAGTCATTCCTGAAGTGTATATCAGGTCTTTGTTCCTCACAGCTGGTTTGTACTTGCCCTGGGGGACAGGTTGTTCGTTATTTTCGCTCATCTCCGATATTCCTCCACCATTTTTACAATTCGACCTGCAGCAGCCACTGCCGATACACGATCCTGTGAAAAATTCAATCTGATACTGCTGCCAAAAGCAGGAGCAAATTCTGTTCCGGGTGTCACCGTCACCCCGGCCTGATGCCGAAGCATCCTTACGAAGGTATGCGGATCCACATCCAGAGGAGGCAGTTGGGGGAAAAGATAGCTCCCGGCCTGGGGAGTTGCAGTCCGAAATTCAGCAGCTCTGAAGACGTACAAAAGTTCATCCCTTATCTCCTCATGCTCACGTATACGCTTGTCCAACCATCCCGGTGCTTCGGTAAACCAGGTATCCAGCACCTTTTGATTGTATCCTGCAGCTCGCAGGGAAACAATGGCCTGAAGCCTTTCCATTCGGTCAATCAGGCTGGAGGATCCAAAGGCAACTCCCAGCCGGAATCCACTTAGGGATTCTGTCTTCGAAGGACCCATGATGGTAATAAGATTTTCGGGTTGTATTTCACAGCCCCTGAGATGGGTATATACTTCCCCGGAATAAAGCATGCGGGAGTATAGTTGGTCGACAATTACCGTAACACTGTGCGCAGCGGCAAGTTCTGATATAACAGCGATGGCAGTGGCAGAATATACCAATCCGGTAGGATTATTGGGTGTTGAAAACACAAGGACCTGCGTTCCGCTTTTAAATGCAGCCTCCAACAGATCCAGGTCAGGGCCATTATCCGACGGTGCCCCCTGGTAGTTCAGGGGAATGGGTATAACTTCTCCGCCGAAAAACCTGACAAGTTTACGGTTTGCAAAATAATCCGGTTCCAAAACTGCCACCCTGGTCCCCGTAGTAACCGTTGCTCCGAGAGCTAAAAAAAGCGCACCCTGAGTTCCCGGTGTTATGATCAATTCCCTGTCAGGCGATATGGCCCTGCCTGTAAAGGTACCAAGACGCTGAGCCAACCCCTCTCTGATCTGTGCTGCGCCACGATATTCCGTGTAAGCTTGCTCCGCACCCATTTCAAATCCCTTTCCCCAGGCCTCTTTAGAACCTGGAGCTGGTGGAAATGCATCCACATCCCCGTGAGAGAAATCCACCGGAATCCCGGCATATTTTTCACCCCGCATAATGGCATCCAGATCGCCTGTCACCTGCCGGACTTCCTGGCCTGGGGCATTCTCAGTTTCAAGTGCTTTAAACCTTTCCTCAATAGTTAACATATGCTCCTATGATTATCATTCTTCTTCGCCACTTAGGTCCTTCTCTTTACATCTTTGAACACATCTTCATGCCATGCTTTCAGTATTTCAAGCAGTTCCTGAACCAGTTCCGGATATACTGCTGCCACATCATTCTCCTCACCCAGGTCTGTCTGTAAATCGTACAAGGAGATATCTGAGAATGAATCATCCGTGATCAATTTGAAATCACCTTGCCTGATGGCCAATTTTTTACCGGTGGCCCAGAACATGGGTCGGGCTTCCGGAACCTTGTTGGCAGTCATGTGAGGAAGAAGGTTTATCCCATCCAACAAAAGTGTTTCGGGTAACTCTGCCCCACTGATAGCCGCCATGGTGGGCAATAAATCTGAACCCATAGCCATCAGATCGGACACTCCTCCCGACTTTATCTTTCCATGCCAATAGGCAATGGCAGGAACCCTGTGTCCACCTTCCCAAATCTGGCCTTTTTTTCCCCTTAATGCTCCGGCCGATCCCAGGCTGGCAGGACCGTTATCTGAGAAAAAGAAAATAAAGGTGTTTTCCATTAAACCTTCATCCTTTAAAGCCTGATAAATCCTTCCCACTCCTTCATCCATCACCTCAATCATTTCCTTATAGACCTCAGGCGTCACCGGATCTTTGGTCCTTCCACTATCCCGGGTATAACGAGGCGGATCGTTGCGCCCCTGGAAGGGATAATGTGGCGCTTCATGGGCCAGATACAGTAAAAAAGGTTCCTCGCTGTGGCGCCTGATAAATTCAACTCCATGATCTGTAATCAGATCGGTTGTGTATCCGTTTTCAGGAACTAACTCGTCCTGTTTCCACCAATCCTCCTGGCCCGTCTGATCGAGGTGGGCATGGTAATCCACATTGCCACTCACATAGCCTATAAACTCATCGAAACCCTGTCGGACAGGGTTGTATTCAGGAAGGTAACCCACATGCCACTTGCCAAAAATTGCGGTCTTGTAACCTGCAGATTTTACCACCTCCGCAAAGGTGGTCTCCTCTAAATCCAGTCCGGTATGGCGGTGATTGGCGGCCGTGACCACTCCGTGAATTCCTGTACGTTGCTGATAACGACCTGTCAGAAATGCTGCGCGGGTAGGACTGCAAACCGTTCCATTGGAATGGAAGTCTGTAAAACGTAGTCCTCCGGCTGCCAGTGCATCCAGATTAGGTGTATGGAACCTCTCAGAACCATAGCAGCCAACATCTCCATATCCATAATCATCGGCCAGTATGATTATGATATTGGGCTTGCTTTCCTCTTCATGCCAAAGCACCGTGGTGAACAGGATGGCCATAAGAATAAGAGAACCCGCTGCTAAAATTGTATTTCGTCTTTTAATACTCATGGTCAGTTCCCCGTCCTAATTTTCGTTTTGATAAACAGTCTCTTTAAAGGCAATCCAACCAAGCATGCCGGAATAGATATCAATGACAATATGCAAGACAATAGGAATCCATAAAGTACCGGTAAGCAGGTAGATTATAGCCATACCCAATCCAATCAATCCGGTTTGTAAGATGCCCTTTCGTCCCTGGTAGGCATGTGCGAGTCCAAAGATCAGAGAGGAAAGTATAACAGCAATTACCATTGGGCTGAACTGATCCAGATACCACAACAGAAATCCTCGGTACAACAACTCCTCACATATACCAGCACTAATGGAAACAAATACAAACCATCCATATTCTTTCCCGGTTCTGGGCAGGAATAAAGAGGTAGTACCACCACCCATTCTTGTTCTGACGGAGTTGATTTGATCTTTATCGCTTTTCAATGACTGGTACAGGTATATGGTGTACACAGGTCCAAGTATAAGCAGGCCCAAAGCGGTCCAGACCGTCCAGTCCACTGAAAAATTCAAGCCAATAAGAACAGCCTCTCTGTAATTGATGATCCAGCTAAACAGCATAATCAGATTAAGGATCCAAATTAATGTTATCCCCGATATATAGGCCCTGATCCGAACCCTTGGTACATTAGCTTCTGCCTCTTTCTTAAATTTCCTGCTGGCATAGAAATAATCATAGGCAGGATAGAGAAATGCAAACAGAAGTACTACAATATGGTCAATGTTTGTCATCCCGATTAATTATTTATGTTCCTGGGCCGAAGCTGTTTTGCATCCAACAATGGCAGGCGCTTCGTGAATTAATTCCTTGTTTTCTATGGCCTCCACCATAAAGAGAGCAAAGTCTATCCGTCGGGTCATATTGCTCTTTAGAATGGGATCTCCCACATGCCTGCTCCATACAGGCAAACCATGACTATCCCCTTCTTCCAGATCACTGCCTCGCACCACTGTCCATTGTTTGTCGCTTTCAAAAATACGCTTGCATGCTTCCACCTGGTCATCTATCTCTAAAAGGCGAAAGAAACGTCCCAGGGCTCCAAAAGCTCTTTCAAAGGTTTTGAACCTCCGGGAATAAACATCCTTACCATCCCTGCTGATATGCCAGCCACAGGAAAAGATCAAGCGAGCATCGGGTTCAGCATAATCCATAACTGCCTGGGCTGTACCGGAGGAATATTGCTGGACTCCCCAGGGTACCAGAACAGTGAGAACGGCCTGGCATCCCGCTACGGCCTTCTTAATAAGATCTCGATCGTTGGTTGGGCCAGGGAAGAGGGTAATGCGATCCTTATATTCGTCAAGCTTGTGGACACTTTTTACCCGACATACTCCCACAACTTCGTATCCCCGGTCCAGACAATGCTTTAGCATATACTGGCCCAGCTTTCCCGATATTCCTACAATACAGACTTTCATACGGATCAAATTTTATCCATTTGTTTTCTCAGGTCCTTTTCTTAATATGAACAGACCAGGATCCTCCAATAGCCGGAGCATAAAACAAGGTGCCGCCAAACCAGCGTGTGGATTGAAGCTTGCCAAGCCCGGTACTCTCAATCTGCATGGATGCCGGATCATTGCCAGGTACAAATACCTCAAGACGATTTCCTGCCCGAGCATCCAAACCACTGGCCAAAAGTTCCGAATCATCCTTTGCCCATTCAACTTTTTCCAAAGTTCCAGGTGCAAAGCGCAAGGCCATCTTGCGGATCACCTCCAGGTACTCGGTTCTCATGCCATCAAAACTATTGTCTTCGCAATTCTGGTTAAAGAACCCCCAGACATTGGCGATTTTTCCGTCTCGCGCAGCATAGTAGGCATGCGGGTCTCCGCAGGACGTATGCCAGGTCCAGATGGTGGCGCCAAACAGGTAATTATCCTGCTCAAATAGGTGTCGCTCAAAATAGTCATCCTCCGGATCTTTAGCGCGGCTGGGCGATCCGCCCCACTCTCCTGTAACTACTGGAGCTCCCTTGAATTGTTCTACACTTTCCTTAGCAGCACGGGCAAAACCCTCCTCCAGGGTTCCTTCATTGATCCCCTCCTGATAGATATGAGGGCTATACACCACCTGGTCGTCATGATCAAAGGGAGCCGGCGCTGGAAAACCCACGGCCTGCCAGGCAATGGTTGGTTCAAAAAAGAACAGTCGGCGAGGAGCACCCACTTCCTGTTCAGACTCACGCATGGCCTTTAAAGCGTCTTCATAAAACTGTGATAAGGCCAGATAGGTTTCATCCAGGAACTGATTGGGTTCGTTCATGATGTCGTAGCCGGCAACCGAAGACTCCTTGGCAAAACGTTTCACAAGATGGGCAAACATGTGTACGTAGCGGGTCTGTATTCCCACACCCCCAGGTCCCTCCCGGTTGTTAAGAAAATTCACCCAGGCAGCCCGAACTGCAGGCATAAGCTCACGATGACCGCTACCACAACGTGGCTCTCCTTCATCAAAGGTTGCCCACTCGGGAGCTCCGTCCCATCCCTGAGCTGATTTCCCTTCATCACATATTGTTCCGGGAGGTGCAGCAAGTGATGCACCCCAGGCATCCTGGTGTAAATCCATCAAGGTATAAATGCCCCGCTCTGCGAGCATGGCCACAGAGGCTGCCACTTCGTCGAGGTAGCTTTCGTCATATTCACCGGGCCTGGGTTCCACTCGCGACCAGCTTATACAAAGTCGCACCATGTTCCACCCCATGGCGGCAATCAGGTCTGCATCCTTATCGGTCAAAGGATAGTTCGTTATAATATTGGGATCGTACTGCCAGTATTCGATATGCGAATTCACATTCACACCCCGAAGCAAAACCTGGCGGCCAAGGGAATCAACAATACGCCCGGGCTCGTTTCCGCTTGTTATCGCTTTCACTGAAGGCAATGGGTCGCCCGGTGCAGGCACTTCAGAATCTTTACCGGATTTACAGCTTCCCAGGACCAGCAGGGAGACCATATAAAACAAAGTCCACAAATACTTCACTTTCATTCCAATTGTTATGTTTGGTCACTCAAATCGCATATACTTTTTAACCACATTTACATTTTCCGTGGTGGTCAGCAGTTCTAACAAGCGAAATGCAACATCCAGTCCTGTTGAAGGTCCGGTGGAGGTAATCACATTTCCATCCTCAACGATCATTTTATCCTGAACGTCCACTCCAAATTCGGCAAGTTGCTTTCTCCTTATCCCCTCGTTTAAGTCATAGGTGGTAGCCTTCCTGTTTTTCAGGATTCCTGATTTCCCCAGGGGCATGGCAGCAACACAAATCGCTGCAATAAGCTTGTTTTCTTGATCAAATTCCCGTATCAGGTTCAGGAATCTTTCGTCGTATGCATCCTCATAAAAGCCTGCCGATTCAAATCCACCCGGTATGGCTAGTGCGTCAAAGTCCTTCGCATTGACCTTGTCAAAGTCCATCTCAGGATGAACCGTGAAATTCCAGGTGCATTTAATCTCTGATCTCAGTCCGCATGTTACCACCTCTACCCCTTCAATTCCAAAAACCCTGCTCCAACCAATCACATCGGTAAAAACGCCGGCTTCATATTCTTCAAATCCCTGTGCCAAAAACAACAATACTCTTTTCATATTTTACTCGATTATTTTTACGTCGACATCCTTAAACATATAAGGGTTTTGACTGATTATCAGATTCTTGCCGCTAGCAGTGCTGACATTGTCAAGGATGACCTCCCTGCTAATAACATAAGGGAATTCCTCCTGGTAAGTATCGTCGGTCCGCTGGGGATTGAAATTCGCAAAAATAGCAGGTCCCGGATAATTTTCCGGATGATTGGAGTCGTCGATAAACAGATTCTCAAAGGTGATCCGTTCCGGCATAAAACAGGTGTAGCCGAAATCATGCTGACCTGAGTAGGAGCCACCAATCAATCTGATGCTGGTTCGCTGGCCACCAGCGGGTACAAAAACACAGTCGCGAACGATAAACTCTCCCTCCCAGGTACTTCCGTAGTCGGATCGCAGGTTGATAAGGCTGCGTCCACGGATGGTAGAATTCTCCACCAGGAAGGTTCCGGTTCCTATGGCATTAATTCCCATATGCCCCAAAGTCGAATTGCGAATGGTAGCATTGGCTACTCCCATATGGGCGTCGAAGCGGGAAAGGGTGCAATGGTCATAAAGCAGATTTTTGCAGTAGTTGGAACCCAGAATGCCCCAGTAATTGCGATCGTCGATGTCATTGGTCTGGCTGCAGTTCACAAAAGAAACATTCAGTGCACGGTTCGCCGTTATGTCGTAAGAGCCCATATTTACCGGTTCTCCAGCCGCACCAATGGTGCGATAGGTATAATGACCCGTCAGCAGGGTATTCTTAACAGTCACATCGGAGCAGTCACGTATACTAATAAAACCTCCATAGGGTGCACCTTGCTCTCCTTCCCCGGTGATGTAATGTTCAAGTCCATCCAGCAGAACATTGGAACGCCTGATTGCAATATTGCGACTGTAATAGGTATACTTCGATTCAGCCTTATTGGCGATGGTGATAAAGCGACCTCCTCTTATGTTCAGCTGCTTCTCATCAATGGGCCGTGCGGATATTTCCGTGATCTGGTCAAAATCCCAGATGATGGGAGTGTTTTTATCCACATTCCCGTTTTCGTCAACCACAAAAATATCTGTTTGGGGAGATCCGTTGTTTTGGTTTAATCCAAACCTGATATAGCGCTTCACATGCGAATTGGTGACTGTGATCAGGCACTTACCTGGCAGGGAAACGGGTATGTTCTCCTGGTTTCTTCTAAGGGAAGAAACTCCTTCAGGCTTAAAAGCCTCCTGACGGGAGCTGACTAAAAAAACCGAGGCATTACGGTTCTGGACTTCCCTGTCGTCAATGATAAATGCTGCGGTACCGAAATCGGTGTCTGTCTGTATGATGGCGGTCCTTTCCTTACCACTGATATAATAGCTGGCCCCTTCGTCGGCTAACACCTTCAGGCCATGTTGATTTGCAAACGAATGAGTGGCTGCGATGGCATCCATATCATCTGTTTCTCCGTCGCCCGAGGCGCCGAAGTCGCTGTATCGTACGATTCCGCTTTCTATAATTCTGAGGGTATCTTTGATCTGACCCTGGATTCCAGGGACAAAGAATAAAAGGAAGAAGAAAGGCAAATATTTCATGGCATACCTGATTAATTATCTAAGGATCTCAAGACTAAAGTCCAAGATAGCGTAAATCGTCAAATGAAAAGAGCGTAGATCGGCTAAAGGAGAGGTACGGAATTTACTTACCTACTTTTCGACGCTGGAAATCAACCACACCAGAAACCCGCATCAGCCAGTCACCTAAAGCCGGAGACATTTCGCTTAGCATATAGGAATAACGCAGAGGCATGGAATTTACAATTATTTCGGATTTGCCTTTTACAATAGCGCGTATTACCGCTTCTGCCACCTGGGAAGGGCTACAGGATCCTACCAAACCTGGAGATTTCATTCCAAAGCGCGCAAACATACCCACTTCCCTCACAAAGCCGGGAAACAGGGTAGAAAAATGCACCCCTGTTTTGTACAGTTCCAATCGAAGTGCACGTGTCCATTCAGCCAGTCCGGCTTTCGTTCCTGAGTAAGTAGCCGCATAGGGTCCCCCACTCTTGGCCGCAATGGAAGCAATGTTAACAATGTGTCCGGATTTTCTTTCGAGCATGGCAGGAAGGACCAGGTGAGTAAGCTCCATGGGCGCAGAAAGATTTACATCGATAGTCTCCTGTATGGACTTCCAGCTTAGCTCCGTGTAAGCACCCTCAGTTTCCAGGCCGGCATTATTGACCAGGATGTCAATGCGCCCAAATTCACTTTTAACATCCTCGATAAGCTTTTCTCTTTCTGTAGCCTGACTCAGATCTGCAGGAAGTGTCAACGTTTTGATCTCATAGTCATTTAGCTTAGTTGCTACCTCTTCCAAGCCGCTTGCCGAACGAGCTGCCAGCGCAATATGTGCTCCTCGTTTTGCAAAAGATTCAGCAATTACGGGTCCCAATCCCCGCGACCCACCGGTAAGTAAAACCACTTTTCCCTTTACATACTCCATGATCGGTTATTTACAGTTTAGCATTTGAATTACAGCTGTTTTCGAAGTCCAAATCTTTAGTATCAAAATTCGAGGTACGGCACTTTCCATGTTTTCGAAAAACCAGTTATACCCTGCTTATAATTGATGATTTCAAGTTTTTCCGGAACTACCTGAATCAGAGTAAATGAGCGTGTTTTATCCGGATAAAACTCATCCCATTCTTCCTTCCAGTATTTCTCCAGTTCCTCCGGGCCATCTTTTAAATGGGCTTTACCTTTTACAACAACATAACCGCCTCCCTGTGGGGCTTCATAATAGAGTGTTACCCTGGAGTCATTTCTAATCTCGGCTACTTTCCGGGTATTTTTGTTTGTGCCCAACCATATCACCATGTCTTCACCAGGCATAAAGGGATCCATGGTTCTAACCTGCGGATGGCCCGATTTGTCAAGTGTTATAAGTGCACAATACCTGCTGGCCTTCATGATTTCTTTCGCGGCGGTTATAATAGTTTCACGTTCAAAGGCCCTGGATTCATTTTCCTGCGCCTGAATCGTAAGGGGACAAAAAAGCAATATAACAGAGAAAATAATCATCCCCGCCCTGCTGCATCCAATTAGCTTTTTCATGTGAATTTTCTTTAGTGATAGGTGAAACTCGTTCACCCCTTGCTCAATTAAAAGTGTATAAATCTCCGGACAAATATTTTAGTCCGGAATCACAGGATTTGCTTTCATGAGGATCGGAGCTAGATAGTGATGAGTTTTAGAATCCGTTCCTCATCAGATTCATCAGCCTCCAGAACTCCCCAACCGTATTGATTTTGAAAGATCCCGTCGTAAGCCGAATCATGAAAGCTTCTGACGAGATGTGGGATTTCGTTGCTATCGAGAATTTCCTTGATTCTCATAGCTTCAATTTCGCTGTTAAGTGATATGATTTTTTTCATAGTTGAAAGTATTTGATGGGCTTATCCTTACTATCCTACTTGTTCAGTTTTTCGGTTTCAATCCGTATGAACTCGGGCAGGTAATTGGGTGTACAGCCTTTGGGTGCCTTCTCTTCTTTATAGAGGCCTATTTGTTCTCCCAAAGTAATGCAACGTGAACGCTGCTCTTCCTCGTGTATGCCAATCCATGCGGCAGTGAAGTTCATTGCCCATTGAACTTCGGGTTCTTCCTTCGCCATCCTTTCTTCAATTGCACTAAGTAATAGTTCAGCATTATCAATTGGAGTTTTGCCGGTCCATCGTAATCTTGCCTGATAATACCAGTAGATACGCCTTTGAAGTGCCATGGGGCTGTTTTCCCAGCCAAGAATCATAGAAATTAATGCCTTATCCTTGCTAAGTTGATTGGCCATTAGCCAGTCTGCCAGTTGATTCCGCTCAGAGTAGGGATGCTTCTCCATGTCAGCAAAAAGCTCCTCTACAAGATCCTGTCCAATCTGCTTCCTATCCATAATCAGGATGGCAAGTTGCCGGGGCATGTATCCACCGGTCGACCAGAATTCCATTGCCAGATCGTGATCCTTTTTTATTTCTTTGGCAATTTTTCGCAAATCGCCCAGCTTGGCTCCTTCAGCAGATATCTGCTCATGGATTTTCTGAGCTTTGGATGTCAGTTTCATAGGAAGTAGTGTTTAGTTAGTTCCTCTGCTATTCTTATAAAGTTACGAGAGTCGGACTTTGTTCATTTTGCCATATCGGAATATGTACAAATCAGAGATTGATAGCGCTTATCCAGAAGCATATGGCTATTATGGCTGATAATGGCGTCATAAGCATTCTTTCCTTTTTGCTTCTTGACAATAGATTTAATATCACATTGAGAGATAAATAGATTGCAAAACCGTAGCATGCTACCCTGACTACTTTATGGGGGAATCCCAAACTAATTACATCCCCGCAGTGTAAGAGTATCAAAATGCCAAACAATTGCATTACAGCTGATATGATGCACGCAATCCGTTCCTTTGGGGGAAGGATTTTATGCTTTCCACCCATGGCAAATTCACCATAGGGGAAACCCAGAGCCAACAGAATGTATAATCCAAAAATCAGAGTAAACAGAATGCTGCCTACGATGGATACTGATATGCTTAATTCTTCCATTAGCTAGTCGTTTTTATGTCCCTTAAAACCCACCGATTCGTCAAGTACCTCACCCATACAGGGAGGGCTATGAGCGGCTTTGGCATAGCCTATCATACCCTCAAGAATTTGCGGGTATTGATCCGACACATCGTGGAGTTCTTCCAGATCTATGCTTAAATCATAGAGCTCAAAGGATTCTCCCTTATTTGGCCTGATGGCCTTCCAGTTATTCATGCGTACTGCACAGCTTTTTGGATCTTCCCAGTAAAGATATTCGTGCTCTTCCTGTATGTCAGCATCCCCACCCAGTAAGGTAGGCAAAATAGAAATGCCATCAATATTCTCAGGCGGCTCAATTCCGGCCAATTCTGCCAGCGTAGGCATGATATCAGGGAAATAACCCAGGTGATGGGAAACTGCACCTGCCTTAACTTTCCCGGGCCACCTGACCATAAAGGGAATCCTAAGACCACCTTCGTAAAAATTGCCTTTCCCTCCCCGGAAGCGTTTACCTGTTTCAGGATCCAGATTGGGCGCAAGGAAACCATGTGGGTGCTTTTCGTTCTTGAAGTAGGGTTGACCCCCATTATCACCGCAAACAAAGACGATTGTATTTTGATCAAGCTCCAGTTCTTCCAACAGAGCGATGATCTCGCCGATCTGGCGATCGACCATCTCCACCATGGCAGCATACATCTGCGCATCGTATTTTCCTTTCTGGTTGGTCGCATCCCAGGCGAGATCCTTGTATTTCTGCCAGGCCGGATCATCTTCGGGCATGGCCCAGTATCCGTGGGGAGGCGTCCAGGGTAAATAGGCGAAAAAAGGCCGGTCCCTGTTCTTTCGAATAAATTCCAGGCCTGCCGCATGGATCAGATCGTGAGAAAATGTCTCGCCACTCAGATACTCTCCGGTATTTCCTTCAAGTTTTACTTTGTTACCGTTATGGATCAGGTATCTGGGATAATAGGTGTGCGCATGGACCTGGTGGTAATACCCAAAAAAAGTATCAAATCCTTGCTTCTCAGGTACCCCTGTAGTACCGGCATCGCCCAGGCCCCATTTGCCAAATCCTCCAGTCACATAACCGGCATCTTTCAGCAATTCTGCAAGGGTGAAATCACTATCACAAAGAGACATCCCGCCACCGTTCGACCTGACAGTTGTATGTCCTGTATGCTGGCCGGTCATAAGCGAACTTCGTGTGGGCGCACATACATTCCCTCCTGCAAGAAACTGAGTGAAGCGCATGCCTTCGGAGGCTAATTTGTCGATGTTGGGTGTCTCCAAAATGGGGTGACCCATGGCTGACCATTCATAATAGCCCCATTCATCCATCATGATATAAATGATGTTTGGCTTAAGTACTGTGGCAGGAGCTTTAGCAGGACGGCAGGACATGCATATAGCTGACAATGCCATAAGGCCAATTAAAACTATCTGTCTCATAAACTAAAGCTAAAGGAAAAAAGGAAATTAATTGAGTAATTTATTTAGCTAAATCCATTCGACAAGCCTCCTTGAATGAAATATGTTCCTTCTTATTTTTTGCCTGGATCATAGTTGTCACCACCTTCTCCACATTTCCCCCGGCCAGACTATGGGCTTCCAGCTCATCCTTTTGAATATCCAATCCTGCTTTTGCAGCCATGATCATTGATTTAACGATTGGGACAATGGCTACCCTTCGCATTTTCATGAAGGTCAGTTCCAGGAGCGAAAGTTTTACTCCCGAGATTTTTGCCATAATCCATAAACCCAAAGGCAGAACGTAAAACAGTATCAGTAATCCAAAAAGTACTGCTAATACGATGTACAAATTCGTGAAATTCCCATCTTCCATAATGTCAGGTCTTTTAGAATTAAGCAGAGTTTGGGACTGAAGGCGTCCTCTATTCCAAATCCCTGTCCCAGGGATTAGGGGCCCTTTTTTCGTAAAGGGGCCGGGCATCCTTATGGGGCATTATAGCGAGTAAGGAGTTGAATTTCTTCAAAGCCTCCTGATGCTCGGCACGAGTGCTGTTGATCATGTTGATTTCTTCCCAGGGGTCTTCGTAAAGATCATGCAAGCGAATAATTTCCTTTTCTTCAGACACCCATACCTTGTATTGCTTGTCTCGTAAAACGCGTGTTGCAAAATCCTTTTGACCACGCACACCCTCTTTGTCCAGTCTGGCGGGTCCATGACCAAGTGCCATGATCCAGTCACGCTTGCTTTCCTCTGCCTCTCCTAAAATCAGTGGGGCAATTGAGACGCCATCCACTATCAGATCCTCCGGAATTTCCCCTCCTCCAAGTTCCACAAAGGTCGGCAGAAGGTCAGAAAAGTCGCATAGAGCATTTGTCTCAACACCCGAGGGTACAAGTCCCGGACCATTCACTATGAAGGGAGCACACACTCCCGCTTCCACCTTTTTTCCCTTTGCTCCGTCCACCATTATTCCATTACGTTTTCCGGAAATGCCCTGTGTGGAACCATTGTCGGTGGTGAAGATCACAATGGTCCTTTCCCGGATCTCAAGCTCATCAAGTGCCTGAACCAGTTGTCCGACCAGTCTGTCCGTGTAGCGCACCATGGCTTTATGTTTTTCCATGGGATTCTTGGCATTTGGTTCATCCGGTGTAGCTATTAGCGGGGTGTGGGTAAGTGCCATCGGGAAATAGAGGAACATGGGTTTCTCCCTGTTCCTTCTCATGAAATCGATCAGGTGAGCCACATAGAGATCAGGTCCGAATTTTCCCTCGTATGTAAGGCTGCCTGTGGGAGTGTTGATGTAAGGATCCTGATATCTTTTCCCGCTGGCCTCATTTCCCGTTTCGTACCCCGTCCACATGGCCCAGTCGTCGAAACCGTGCTTTTTCATAGCCTGTGGCTCTATACGAAAGTCGTTGATCTGCCACTTTCCTGCAGCACAAGTAGCATATCCGCTGGCCTTCATTAGCTGAGCAACTGTGGTGTTTTGCTTTTGCTTCCAGTCAAAATAGCCAACGCCCCAGCGAGGCACATCCCAATGATTCACGTAGCCATTGCGCCAGGGGTACTTTCCCGTCAGAAAAGTCACGCGTGAAGGTGTACACTGAGGCATGGAGTAAGCCGAGTGAAACTTCATTCCTCCTGTAGCGAGCAAATCAATGTTGGGAGTTTCAATGTCCTCTGCACCGTAGCAGCTGATCCATTCCTTGCCCAGGTCATCCACCAGGATGAATAAGATATTAGGCTTTAAATCCCGTTTTCCCGCATCTTCCCCGGAAGGATTTTTGCAGGCTCCAAGACCCAGCAAAAAAACAAATACCCAAATACCTGAATATAATTTATCGATCATTCTTGACCTGTCTTGATCTTTAGTTTTACTGCATCAAAAAAATCATCCCAATCTATATGCTCACGTCCCACTGCCTGGTAAAAGTCTGATTTCACATCAAAACCACCGTTTCGAATCCCGGTATATATGCCTGCAATGACGGTGCCCAAAAAATCCCCCAGTTCCGACTGGCGTTCTTTGGTGTACTCCTCCACGGATAAAGACTCAAAAACCAGAGCTGCTTCAAATGCATAATTCAGGTATTCCGTCAACTGCTGCTGAGTGATAGCCCTTCCACACAAATTATAATGGTTCCCATTGTGCTTATCTTCCAACAGCATTCTGGAATATGCCGTAGCTAATTCATCACGGGTCGTATAAGAACATTTTCCATCGGCAGCACAATTGGATATTTTCCCTGCCTTGAGGTAATTATCCATGTACTCCAGATCCGGTTCAATGTATAAACCATTTCGTCCAATGACCCATTGCAGTCCACTGCTTTTTATATCTTCTTCAGTACTACGGTTGCTTGCAATTATGGGCGAGAAACTTGTATCACCTTTCTCACCGAAAATGCTTGTATACACAATCTTTTTAACGCCTGCTTCTTTTGCTGCGTTTATCACATTCTGATGCTGCAGGATTCGTTTATCGGGTGCATCCATTCCACTTACCAGCAAAACGCTATCTATCCCAGATAGCGATTCTACCAGAGCTTCTTTATTATTATAATCGCCCGGACGTATTTCCACGCCAAGGTGACCAGCCTTTTTTGGAGTCCGTGCAAGACCTATAATTTGATCTTTCGGCATCTCCTGTAATAGCTTTCTAATGATTGTAGAACCAAGTTCTCCACTGGCTGCTGTGACGGCAATTTTCATTTTCTCTCGTTTTAGGTTTCCAACCATTTATACATAACTAAGGCATCCACATAGCCCATTGTTGGATGTTTGAATGCTCCCGGCAAAATACCTACAGTTTCAAAACCAAGCTTCTTCCAGAGCTTAATTGCCCCTTCGTTGCCCGAAGCGACAAAGTTGAACTGCATGGCCTTATATCCAAGCTTTAAGGCCTGTTTCTGGGAATGCTCACACATAAGCGTGGCTAATCCGCGTCCTCGGGCACTTGATGAAACCATGTAACCACAATTACACACATGGTCGCCCGGACCGGCTTGATTGGTTTTGATGAAATAGCTTCCCAGGATCTTCCCGTCTTCTTCGACCACATAGCTTTCTCTTGGGCTATCCAACCAGACTTTAACAGCCTCGTCTTTAGATATATCCCGGGGGAAAGCATAGGTCTCACCTGCCGAGGCTATCTCGCTAAAAATAGGCCAGATATCCTCAAAATCTTCTCTTATGGCCAGACGGATGTTCACTTTGTATGCTCTTTAGTATGAGACTCAAGAATTTGACGAAGCTTTTCAACATCCGCCTGATTACGGCGCCGACCCATCCATCGGAATACCGGCCCAAGCAGCTTATAAGCCCCAGTGGGTTCCACATCCGAGACAAGGGTAAACCGTGTTCCATGCTCGAGCGATTTAAATCGATACCCTCCGCGCCCTTTAAAAGGTCCGTTAAGCAGTTCCCAATCCACACTCTCGCCTGGAACCAGAGAAAGAACTTCCCAATCAACTTCCAGATCTCCGACACGTGTATAGCCAATTGTTCCGGGCTTAAGAGAGTTGCCTGAACGAAAACCTGACTCATCCACTCCATGACGCCAATTTACGTCATTCGAAGGGTCCAGAACATATTCAAGCACTACTTCGAGAGCCTGATTGATTATGATTGTACCATCCATTCTCATTGCTTATCCTCTTGTATATGCAGTTGTTTAATATACAAAACTTACTTGAGCACTTCTGCATAATGCTTCAATACTCGTAAGGCTCTTAAAGTATTCCATCTGCTGGCTGTGCCGGCTTTTTCCATAACAAAATGTACCTGGCCGGGATGTGCAGCCTGGACATTCCAGGTGCCATTATTTTTCCTTTTTTTCAGTAATTCGTTTAGAGCTTCTTTCATCCTGCCATCCCACTTTTTATGGGAATATTGAAAATAGTCAAGGGCACGAAGAATATCGTATTTCCATCTGCCCGGATAGGGCAGTTTTAAAAAGTCTTTTGAAATGATTGCACCACTATGGTCAGACAGGTATAATCGATGTTGCAGAATAAAATCTTCCGAGCTTTTTATGGATTGCATTACCTCATTCATCCGGTAGGTGAAACCCGATTTACGAAACTCATATAAGCCTTCAAGTACCGAGATTGTGGAATGTAAAGAACTATGTACGGCTCCGCTTCTTGTGGACCGGCAGTTGAAGGCACCATCCGGCATTATTTCAGCCAGAATACTATCAACAATGGAACACAAATCTTCTTCCGGTGCATGGAAGTAGGAAGCATAATTCAGAAACATGCCATTCACACAAACATCGCTATGATGGGAGGTGGATGGTCCCAAAGGAATTCCTCCATCCTCCGCTTTACCCGCATCAAGAACCTGCTTAATGGCATCTTGTGCAATTTCGTCGTTCGGACTGAGATTTATATTGCGCAGGTCCAGTAAGGTGTAATGTGTGGAAATCCACTTGGGTTGATAAAACCTGTCACCCCAATGTCCGTTTGATTTACGTCTGGATAAAAACTGTTTGCCCCAACCCTCCCTGGCTATTCCTTGCTGCAGATCAATTCTCTGCACTCCCAGCAAGTCCCTGTAAACCTGATATTGAATGGATATATCCCCCTCAAGTAACCAATTAATAATCTGTGCTTCATTCATTTCAATAAGCTCCGATGGTCAGTAATGGTTGACTAATATGAAGGCAATATTAGCAGGCTATTTGATTATTCCGACCAAACTGCAAATTCGTTTCCGCTGGGTTCAATGAAATGAAACCGTCGTCCGCCGGGAAAAGAGAATATCTCTTTTATAATTTCACCCCCCGCATCTCTTACCTTCCGATGAGTATCCTCAAGGTCTTTACTGTACAAAACGATTAAGGCACTCCCTTCTTCAAACCTTGCACGTAGCTCCGATTTATAAAAGCCGCCTGCAATTCCCGAGTTCGAAAACGAGGTGTACTCCGGACCATAGTCCTGGAAGGGCCAGGCAAAAACTTCCGTAAAGAAGGCCTTGGTGGCTTCCAGCTTGTAAGCAGGAAACTCCACATAATCTATTTTTCCGTGTTTTTCCATAATGTTTGTTCTTCAATGTTCTCTGGCCAATAATCGGGGCCAGCTATTCAGTGACAGGCTTCATATCCTCATAAAAATACGCAGGGAATTCTCCGGGTTTCGCCATTTCCGGATGGCGATTATAGAATTTCCGGCCACGGTCCTCGTGGAATGGGATGTCCCGTCCATTGGTTTCTTTAAGGATTTGAAACATGTCCTTTTTCATCCTCGCAATTCTTTCCTGGTACTCCGGTAGATGGATCAGGTTGAATTGCTCGCCAGGATCATTTTTCAGATCGTAAAGCTCGTCGGTATCCCAGATTCCATGATAACGGATGTATTTGTACCGCTTATCACGAAGGGCATGAGTAGTGGGTGTGTGAGGGTAATTCCATTCCCAGAAGTATTCGTAAAGAAATGAACTGCGCCATTCCATGTCTTCCCCTTTCAGCAATTTCAGGAAACTATCGCCATGCATGTGTTCCGGTTTATCGATACCGGCCGCTTCAAGCAAGGTGGGTGCTATATCAATATTCGTTACATTCTCTGTGATGACTCGACCAGGGCTTCCCTGCATAGCTTTAGGCAGCATCATGAGTAAGGGAACACGCATCGAAGTTTCATAGGCAGCCCTTTTATCAATCAGTCCGTGCTCTCCAAAGAAAAAGCCATTATCCCCCATGTAGACGATCAGGGTATTCTCCAGGAGGTCCTTTTCTTCAAGATAGGCCAATGTTCTGCTCACCGCCTGATCAATCGGGACCAGAGCTTCGCAATAGCGTTTGTAATAATACTCCAGATTAAAAGTATCAAGGTTATAGCCATATTCTGCTCCATGCCTGCTGTTACGCTGGTCATTTACCCACCTGGGTTTCCCCTGGCGGTTTTCAGGGGTATCATGATAACTGGACGGAGGGGTCCATTGTGCACTTTTGAACATGTCCCTGTCTTCATCTCTTGGGACAAAGTCGGAATGAACGCCCTTGTGGGAAATATAGAGAAAAAATGGTTTGTCCTTGCTATCCCGCTTATCGATCCATTCCAGGGACATGTCGGTTAACTCATCGGTGATATAGCCTTTTTGCGCTACCTGTTTTCCATTGATGTTATACCCTTCGTAGGAGTTTTGCGGAACAATGCGGCTGGTGCCATGCCCATCCGGATAATAGGTACCCTGTCCACGAAAAGCGGCCCAATAGTCAAATCCGCGCTGCGGTTCATTCTCATTACCCATATGCCATTTGCCCAGAAATGCGGTCTCATAACCTGCCTCCTGCAGATATTGAGGGAAAAATACCAGCCCGGGATCCACCTCGTGGTAATTGTCAACGACCCTGTGCTGGTGCGCATATAGTCCGGTCAGAATGGAAGCACGGCTCGGAGAGCATAAGGAGGTTGTCACAAAGGCATTCTCCAGAAAAACACCTTCCCTGGCTATTTGATCAAAGCCGGGTGTTTCCAGAAAGGGATGCCCCATAAATCCCATGCAATCGTAGCGATGGTCGTCTGTGAGGAAGAATATAATGTTCGGCTTCTGATCGCGGATTTGCTCAAGAGTATCCTGCCCCTTATCAGGTGCACATGACAGTACAAGGCTTATTGCTAAACCTAATAATACTATCCAAAGTTTCCCGTTTTTCATTTCGTGGGTTTTACCTCCTGAATAGTGCCATCCTCATTGTAATGAAGCTTATCGAAGCAGATGGATCTGCGGAAAGGATGCGGACTTTCCGGATGCCCCCAACCGAATTTTCGGTCCACCTCGGGATGATTGGAATAATAGAGGTCCGAATTGTGATAGAACATATACCAATTTCCCTGGTATTCGACAATGGAATGATGATTGGTTCCGCTGTTCATTCTTGGTAAAATAACCCCCTGATATTCGAAAGGACCCAGGGGGGAGTCCCCCATGCAATACTTTATCTCACCACTTTCTCCCACGTAGGAGAGATAATATCTGCCCTGGTACTTATGCATCCAAATGGCTTCGAAAAAATCATCCGTGCCCTCCAGGAGGTAGACTTTTCCGTCATAGGATATCATATCCTCATTCAGTTTAATAACATTAACCACCAGTTGTCCCATATATAGATAGGCCTGGCCATCATCGTCAATAAAAACTGCTGGATCAATGAAATCCCGGTTACAAACAACTCCCCGGGAGTCGGTGTGAATCAGGGCTGAATCCAGGGGATCTCTAAAGGGTCCGGTTGGGGAATCACTGATTGCTACGCCTATTTTGCTTGCTTCGACTGGATAATAGAAATAATACTTCCCATTTCTGTAGATACAATCAGGAGCCCAGGCTTCGTGATTTGCCCAGCTAATATCTTTCAATGAAAATGCAACACCATGATCGGTCCAGTTTTGCATATCCCTTGTGGAAAACACATGCCAGTCCTGCATGGAGAACCAGGTAGCGGTGTCCTCATCGTGAGATGGGTATACATACAACCTTTCATTGAATACTCTGGCTGAAGGATCGGCAGTGTACATATGGCGTACGAATGGATTCTGAGCTAAGCAGAAATTGGCGCATAGTACGCAGCTAAGGACTAATAAAAACTTATTCATATAGCTTTCGTTTATTGATTCTCAGCCTCTACTTTAGGCCACTTCCAGGCGCTCCAGATGATAAGCACCAGGAACAGGGCTTCCATAAGCTCATTGAACCTCCAGTAGAACCAGGAATCGCTTTCACCCACAAACTGGGTTCCAATAAGGATGAGGATATGGAATATGCCTGCGACGATATTCACTATTCGATTCACTTTTGCCTTCAGAACGAGAGACAGTAAGACCATAAGACTGGGCAAGGCCATTAATACTGCCGCTCCGATAAGAAGAGTCTGAGTGAATTGAACACCTTCCAGGTGTCCCTCAAACAGATCTGCCACGTGCCCTGGCTGATACATTGAAAAGATGTCGTTGTAAATATAGAGGAACATCAGGGCGACCCATAGCAAAGCGAGTTTGGCCTTCACATTCACTTTTTTATCCACTAACATAGTTGATGCTTTTTTTAGTTATTGAAGTAAATATTTGATCCCGAAATAAAAACTTAAGGGGGGAATGGACATGTGGGTCTCATTCTCAAAAAATTGATAGTTAGCCTGAACGACTTCCTGATGTTTTGCCAGAAAGTCGGCAAAATTATCTTTGGCTTCCCGGATGTCTGGCATCTCCAGGTCTTCCGAAGACAGAGAATAGTATATTGAAAATCTTTCGCTTCTACCGGAAAAGGATTTCTCCAGCTCGCTTAAATGTTCTGAGGTGAACCACGGGGCTGAAAGAATAAAGCGATTTATGTAATCGGGATTTTCCTGGATGACCCTTCCCACCAGTCTTGAAGCCCGGCTGTGTCCGAAGAGAACTCCTTTGCCATTCAGATTGTACTTAGCAGATAGTTGTTCCATCAGTCCGGTTGAAATAAAACTGGCATACTCCTGCTGAAAGGATCCAAAGGGCTTTCCAGGGATTTCATTAATCCCGAAAAGAATACAATTTGGTATCAATTCTAATTCCCTGTGCAGGTAATTGATGGACCCGGCGAAGGTTTCAAACAAAATGTCACCAAAAATATACAGAATGGGAGTGAATTGTCCATCTGCTATCATGGGCTCAGGCTCATAGATTACCAAGTTTAGATACGCATCCAATTCTGCAGAATAAACCGAGTCAGTCCTGGAAACTATGCCGTTCAGGTCTGAAGATTGGGCATTTACTGCCAGACACAATCCCGCTATCAACAGGGTGGCAAGAAATTTCATTTGAATGGCCTTTCTGAACATGTATGCATTCTATATAAATCAGGTATTGGATTTAGCTCAAATTAAAGGTACTCGAATTTATTCTTGAAAACACCTCCCCTAACAATTTGTTTGATCGCAGAAGCTTGGAACTAGGCTGTAATAATGATACACGGGACTAGAGATTATTGACAATTAATTCCCAATATCCCACATCAATCCAGCGATCCATTTTCCATCCAACCTCCTTGAAGTGTGCGACCTTTTCAAAGCCAAGCTTTTCATGCAAAGTAATACTGGCAGGATTTGGCAGAGAAATACCCCCTATTATGCTATGATAAGATAACTCGGAAAGCCGATGAATGAGTGCCTTATAAAGCTTAAGGCCGATGCCCCTGCCAGTCGACTCAGGTGATAAATAAATGGTGCTTTCTACCGAAAAGCGATAAGCGCAGCGCCCTTTCCACTTGCTGGCATAAGCATAGCCCAATATTCTATCCTTTTCCTCAAACACAAGCCAGGGAAGTTCATCAGTGGCCATGACAATGCGCTCTTCCATTTGCTCCACATTAAGGGGCTCCTCATCAAATGTTGCAATAGAGTTTCGGATATAATGGTTGTAAATGGAGCAAATGTCCTGGGCATCACTTTTTTGAACCTTTCTAATCATCATTACCTTAACAAATTAGGTGGTCTTAAACCGAATCCGTCTAAGGTAAACACCCAGACCCAGTTCTAAGAAACCAAGGATAAAATAGAAAACATGCATCCAGCTAAACGAACTGATAATCAATACCTGTATCACTATCCAGGCTGCCAGAATTGCGCCCAGCACTATGGCAATTTCAGGAGCATATTTCTTCCTCTTAAAAGAATAAAACGCACCAATCAAAGTACCAATTCCATTCACTGTCAGAAGGAATATACCCGGAATTAAAAAATCGGGAAATGGTGATCCTTCCAGGAAGTCCAGGGGCACACCCAGGGCAGAGCCGGAGGGATCTTTGATTAGCATAAAGCCACCTCCAAGTGCTCCCAGGCCTATTAAAGTTTGTAAAGATCCCAGTGCCAGATGAACTTTTCTTCTAAGATTGAATTTTTCCATCTTTGATGATATCAAGTTTTAGTTAATCTGAGTGTTTTAATGCTGAATTAGGTGCTTGCTTCAATGATCCTTTTAATATTTTTCAAGTCATTGGAGTTTGCCTTCTTCATCATCTTAGCCATGAATGGGGTAAACAGTTTTGAGAAACCCTTGGGTTTGCCCGCATTTCTCAATTCCATTTTTGTCTTATCCTCACCTATTGCAGTCCAGGTATAGCTGGTTTCCATGGGAAAGGGTCCTTCGGCCGTTTTCATGACCAACTTTCGATTCGGTACTAATTCAACGATTTCGTAGGTATAAATTAGTTTTCTGCCAAGGAAATGCGCCTCAAAAGCAATCTGTGAACCGACCATTAATGGTTTCGGGGTCTTCCAGGCCGCCGATTTAATATTTACGTACCATTCAGGGGCATTATCCGGATTGCTTGCATAGTCGGCAACTGTATCCAGGGTCCTGTGTATGGTAATTTCCGTTGTGACATCAACCATATCGGATATTTTCAATATTTACTGCTGTCTTCTTTTGTCCAAAGCAAAATACTAAAGGGTATACTAAAGGCCAGGCTACCTAAAAGTGACAAAAGCAGGAAGCCTATCCAGTTAGGTTTTTTTAGTTTGGCAATCGATATCAGGAAGCACAACAGGGGCAACAATACAAATGCTTCAGCAATAAAAACCAGCGCATACAGATTTCCCAAAGCTTCTTCCATTAGCTCCGGCCTGAAGATGATGGAATACAAAAACAGACCATTTATGCCAAAAAAGCCGATTGCCGAAGCAATCCCTAATACGATCCTGTGCTGCTTTCGTATATGAAAAGATTTCATTTGCGTCTATTCTCTTTCCAGAACTTCCTGAATCGCATAATAAGCCGGTTTTGCCACGTAACTGGTATCGAACAGCGCAGGGTATAAGTTTTTCCTCCAACCCGATCCGTCATCAATATGCCAGGTGTTCCAGCCGATAGTCCCGTTTTTGCTTTTGTCAATCATTATTTCCATTACTGCTTTGTATGTAGCAGCTTGTTTCTCCAGCTCTTCAGCTGATATTCCATCCTGCATCCAGGCACTAAATTCGGTTATGTGAAACTCCAGATTATTCTGATGTGCCCAGTCGATTAAGTCCTCAAGGGCCTTTACCTGACCCGAAATAAGTTCCCAACCCGCATTAAAATGCCCCTGTACACCAATTCCATCCACACGAAGACCTTCAGCTCTTAAATACAATACTGTCGCTTTAATAAGATCCCAGTCCAGGCTAAATATATAATCGGTATGCTGGTTATAGATCAGCTTCATGTCCGGGGCATACTCAGTGGCAATTTCAAAAGCGTATTTCAGATACAAAGGAGTCCGGTTTTGATCCGTGTCATAGCCAATGATTGGCCAGGGATTTTCCCACTGGTATCCGGCTTTCGGTCCGAACCAGAGTCCCTCAGTGCTAACGGTTTCGTTCACAACATCGAGATATTCCACACCCGTTTTACCGTTGTAACGCATACACAAAGCCTTCATGAAATCCCTGAGGTTTTTTTCCAGTTCTTCAGCTGTACGATGGTCCTCCTGTGCCCATTGGGAACATTGCGGGCCAATGGGTCCGTGAATTCTGAGACGCTGGCCGGATTCAGCCACATGTTCTATCCATTTATCAGCAGCTTCCCAGTTCCAGGTATCACTGTTATCCGGATGTATGGTCCTTTGCTTGAAATCATTCTCCGGTGTGACGTAGCTAAATTCCCTGTCCAGAATAATACCCGTTTTTTCTCCTAAAGCCCAGGCACCTGTGGTTCCACCAACAAGCAAGTTACCTTCCGGGTAGTTCTCAGAAACGATGTCCTTTAACCTGCGACCCGCGGGCTCAACAATAGCCCCATTCTCTTCAAATATATAACCGGTCTTTGCTCTTTGACCGGAAGGATTTGAAGAAGGAGCATTACAGGATGACAAAATAAAAACGGAGAGGATTGATAAAGTAATAAGTTTCATTTGAATCAAGGATTATATTAAGCTCAAGATCGATAAAATTTACCTGACAGAGCGCTTTGTAAGCCATAAATTGGGTGAAAGAAGGATGCATGTAAGTTGCATTTATCAGAGCCTTGACTACGAATAGCCAAGATCATTATTTGCCAAGGACAACAATTTTACCACCGGCTTGATTTGCGTCCATTAATTCGTGAGCCTCGATCAATTCCTCAAATTCGAATATGGGGCCGGTTTCTACCTTTAGTTCCCCTTGTTCGATCAGCTCCAGATACTTTTGAAACTGTTTAGCACTTAGATTTGATGCTTCTCCGGAATAGGATGTTAATTTCACTGCTGTGGGTATATCACCCATCGGCTCAAAGTTTTTCAGCGACCATTTTCCACCAAGTATACCCGTCATGCACACGATCCCTCCACTGCGGACACAGCGAAGGGAGTCGATCAATGTGCTGGTTCCAATGAGTTCAAGAACCCGGTCATAGGGCCCTGATTTATTCTCTTCAAGCTGCTCTTGCAAGCTGCCCGTATCAATCAGAACCTCGTCAGCACCTGCGTTCATAAGATCCTTTACCCTTTTCGGATTTCGGGTTGTTGTGCCAACACGAAGGCCAGAGTTTTTAGCAATGGCAAGAGCCGCCATTCCAATGGAAGAAGTCCCACCCCTGATCAGAAGAGAGTCAGCTCGTTCAATTTCCAAAGCTTCAAATAAAGATCCATGAGTCGTTTGAAGCATCTCGGGGTAGGCTGCAAGAGATTCCCAGGCTAATCCCGTTTCCAGAGGAAATACGCAGGAATTTGGGACCAGGGTATATTCTGCATAAGATCCATCAAATTCTCTACCCATTCCCCCCATGATAGCTGCAACCTTGGTCCCGGAAGCCAGTTTTAAACCGCCGGATTCTACGACCTCTCCAACACATTCAATGCCCAAAACTCTTGGGAATTTTACACTGGGTGAATCGCCGTTTCTTGTAAACCATTCCGACCGGTTAAGCCCAAAGGCCCGAATTCGAATTAGGGTCCATCCCTTGCGAGCCTTTGGAGTTTCAATATTTTCTAAGCGAAACTGCCCAGGCCCCCCGGGCTCTCTGATAAACCATGCCTTCATATCTCATAAGTATTGTGATCAGTAACTACGGCCTGAAAATGATTGGTTTCTACAAGAGTCCAGACCATCCCTTTGGCCGGCTTTAGAGTTTAGTTTCGAATATTAGTTTTCAAACAGTCTTGCCAGCAACCAGATGACACTGGCGGTAGTATGTGTCCATATCTCCTTGTAAGTTGCATTTACCTGCATGGGCATATAGGGTTCATCCTCATTCTCGAAAGTTTCAATCCCGACTGGAACTGCCCCTACCACATCACCGGCATATGCCCCATAAAGGGGTGGATAGTCGTAACCATCCCCATATATTGTACTCATTGCAAAAGGATTATAGCCAACAATATATTCCAGCTGTCTGGTGCCAATGGAATATAATTCCTGATCATCAAACAGTTTAGAAAGTAACAATGCAGCTTTAGCCTTCCCCATAAGCACAGCATGAAATCCACGGAACTGGTAAGCTACCGGAAAACGTCGTAAGTAAAAATCTTCCGAAAGTGAAATACCGTTCTTAACCTGGGCATTCTATTCCTCCATGGATGGCATACCCAGCTGCTCCCCTTCATGATAAATACCCGAAAAATCTGCATTGTTCAACTCATAAATTGCTGCAGGGAGTATACCATAGGGACTGATCAAACCTGAGATTTCATGCAAATAATCCGAATAAGCCCGGCACGATGCTTCCCATTCTGGTGCCTGTTCATGATTGGGGGCATCGGTAAGCAGCATGTTTAAACCCTGGATCATCAGCTCTTCATTACTGCGGTGGAAAAATTCCAGGATCCTTTTCTTTTCGCGCGACTCGTAGAAAAACCCATGCAATGGGGAGGACCAATCTGTCCTCCTGCTCATTTGCTGGCACTCCATTACTATCTGAGCATAACTGGCACCCAGTTCCAGGTAAGACTGTTCGAGTGTTAGTCTGTATAGCTGCATGGCGGCAACCATTGCCAGCGAGTACATTTCCACTTCATTCATGCTCGATTCGTAAGTATTTAGGATGGCGCTCGCAAATTCGAAATCTTCAAGGGCGCTATTTTTGCACCAACGTGCAAACACGGGATCGCTTTCTTCAAAAAATGGAACGGCCATGGCACAATACGATGCTGCAATAAAGTTATTCGCGGGATTGTTTGAAGCCCTGGACTCCATATCGTCCTTTGTACCTGTAATGTTGTCTGTCCAGATACCAATTATCATCCCGCCATGGCGATAGCCATCCCCAAACCGTGTTTTCAGGATCCAGTTTAATCCCCATCTGGCTTCCTCAACCAGCCGATCGTATAAGGGCTCATTGCTCTGCTTTACTGCTTTGGCCAACTCAAGCATTGCCATACCTCCAAGGGCGGTATTCCCGACACCCTGGGTTAGATCTGCTGCATCATGCCAGCCGCCGTTTACTTGAATTCGGCGGCCATCGGGGTGCACACAAAACACATCCCGGTGACATTCCTGATGTATCCCGGGTTGTTCAAAACCACATCTTTCCGCATAAAAAAAGTTCAGTGTACGCCATGCCGTTGCCAACCAGGCATTTTCTCCAATTGCAAAAGGTTTGCTGATGATGTTCCCGGATTTAAGCGTATAATACCCCGGAGTATTAAAATCGCTGAAGTCGAGTTGCATAAACCCATTCTGCATCGGGAATCCCTCTCCCTTGAAAACAACCTCATTCTCTTCATCGAGGAGACTGAAATTTCGCCCGGGATTGTTTTGTACCAAAGCCTGTTTAACTGAACCCAGACGGTAGCCGCTATGGCAGTAAGCAATCGCATTTTCACGTAGGTCAAATCCCCGGGTGTTTTCTGCATCAACTTGCTCAATCCGCATGTCATCAATATATAGCTTCATGCTGTCACTTGCGCCCATCGGGGAACCACTTAGCATTAAATTAACTGAGAAACCGGTAACTGAGTCACGGTAAAGGTCTGGTATTTCCCAAATTATTTGCTGCCATTTATCCGGATATACTGTGACGTAGTGCTGCCCTTCAAATCTTCCCGGTGTAGGCATCACCTGCTCTCCTTCATTGTACAGGGTACATCCCACAAATACGGAATAAAACCCCGGCACATCCGCATATACCCACACTGAAAAACGATTATAACCTCTTAAATCCTCTCCTTTAAGAGGTCGTATCATTTCCGAAAAAGCGTAGGCACGATTTGTTGGATTCTTTACACTTAGTGAAGAGGGTGTTTTAAGCAAGATGCTTCCTGCTTTTGATCTTGCGTTATCGTGTTCTATCTCCAGGGTGCCGGGCCCGTTGATGCGTAAAGCATCAAATTCCCCTGCCAGAGGTAAAATCCTCGTTCGCTCCACCTTCTTCTGGGCCCATCGGGTTAATCCGGCATGGCTGGCATCTTCTTCCATCACTCGGTTAACGTAGTGGCTTTTTTCCAATTGTTTAAGAAAGGTTGCATCCTGGGCATTCACCATAGAGGTAAATAGGGTGGTAACAAGCAGTAGGGTGATGAACGTTCTGATTTGTTGGGGTGTATAGATTTTCATAAGGGATTTACATGGATGAATAAATGTTCATTAAGGACCAGGTTCTACTCTCCTGGTTTTTTAATAATTCGCCTTTCCACTCCCTGGAAAGTCATTTTTACCGGATTAATAAATCCGTCCGTGTCGAAAGTCAATAGGTCGATGCAGGTTTCCCGATGATGTGGATGATCTGTATGTAAGGGACGTCGGTGATAGACGATATAATGTTCATCGGTGTCAGGGATTGAGATGACGGAGTGATGACCCGCACCCCGCGCAATACTTGAATCTTGTTGCAGAATTGTTCCGATTCGATTAAAGGGGCCTGTGGGAGAGTCTCCCATGGCATAAGCAACTCTGTAATCTGGCCCTCCCCAGCCTCCTTCAGACCACATAAGGTAGTATTTGCCCTTTCGCTTTAACACAAATGGGCCTTCCACATAATGCTCAGGAGTAATCTCCTTAAAAAGCTCTCCATCTTCAAAGGACTCAAGGCTCAGAAAATCATCACTCAGCTTTACCACATTACAGTGTCGCCAACCCCCGTAATACATATAATTCTGACCATCATCGTCTTTGAATACAAATTGATCTATGGGTTGGGCATCATTGTGGAATGCTGATATAAGCGGCTTGCCCAAAGCATCCACAAATGGGCCTGCCGGATTGTCTGCAACAGCTACGCCAATACCACCAAGCTCCTCATTGCTCTGTATATCATTTGCTGAGAAAAAAAGATAGTATTTATTGTTGCCTCTGATGATGGAAGGTGCCCAT